>Ga0183095_10069_pt1 | contig 121250 bp, 104 predicted proteins | sample BioMet4_FD_130346 | JGI IMG/M metagenome (GOLD analysis project Ga0183095, IMG submission 130346) | Microbial communities from bioreactor (seeded with sewage sludge) at LBNL, California, USA - Biofuel metagenome 4 (v2) (version 3) | ecosystem: Engineered > Bioreactor > Anaerobic > Unclassified ...
GGCTAAAGCCGGGCGATTCCTGTATAGCACCTACCAACGGTTTCATTATGAAACCGGGTTAGGTGCGTAAAGGATGCAGAGTCTCTTCGGACTTCCTTTGCGTCCTTTGAAGAGACTCGAACTGAAGAATCGCCACGTGCTGAAGCACTGCGATTCCTGTATGGCACCTGCCAACCGTTTCATTCTGAAACGGGGCTAGGTGCGCAACTCGCAGAGCATCGCCGTATAACGAGACAGCACAGTGTGCTGTCGAGCAGGCGATGGCCCAAGGCGACCGAACGGGGAGCCGTAGGGCGGCAACGTTCGCGCTGCTCACTCCTCCGTTCATCAGCCTAAATTCGGCTGATTTCACTATGCTGTCCGTTTCGCCAAACCAGCTGAAGCCGGGGCGAAAAGGCAGACTTTCCGCAGGAACTGAAGAATCGCATCCGGCTAAAGCCGGGCGATTCCTGTATAGCACCTACCAACGGTTTCATTATGAAACCGGGTTAGGTGCGTAAAGGATGCAGAGTCTCTTCGGACTTCCTTTGCGTCCTTTGAAGAGACTCGAACTGAAGTATGCTTCGATTTATTCCATTAATTGTGTTATTTGAAACAAACCACCATCATAACTGCAGTATAAACGCCAATTGCTATTGAAACTATCATTCCCGGTTTTGCCAAATAATCTTCGTAATGTTTCCGACTCAGAATCATAGCCAAACCAAGTAATAAAAATGTCACAATTTCTGAATAATGAATACCATTCATAGAAAATACGCCATTTTCGTTACCTGTCCATGATTGAATTCCTAAATATATAAATGCCATATCTCCCATGCACAATCTGTTCACCATAGTTCCCCAACATAATGCAAAGAAATCGAAGGCAAGCGAAGTTGTGCCCATTCCAACAGGCTTTCCTTGTTTATTACGGAAAAACAATGATAGCATATTAAACATACCATAACCAACCATACATCCCACAAAGTTAGTCATAATATCGTCTATGTCTGCACATCTTCCCACAAAGAGCATTTGAACGATTTCTATTAACATCGGGATCAATACCGCTGCCCATAACATCTTCTTCCAGCTATTCATTCTGATAAATACCATAGGTAACAATATTCCCATCGGAATCATCATTAAAACATTCAGCAATATCATTTCCAAGCTTTCATTGGTGAAAGGCACATAGTTAAAAGACAGGATTGGCTCAAAGCTCCAATTTCCAGGCACAAAAATACCTGTAATGAATCCTACAGACCAAACGTAAACAAGAAGTGTGAATTCCCTTACATATAGTAAATGTTCACATAGTGTATTCCTGTTTTTTGTAATAACGAGAATCAGTAAAAAAGCGATGTAAATTACCGCAGATGGTATCAACGCTTGTGCAACAAGCCCTTCTCCGCTAATAATGTATGTCCTCATTCATACCACCTTTCCTTCTTTGATGTCAAATATACGCCTATTATTGCAAGCAAGATAATTATTCCTATAAATCTGCTAATACCAATTTCAATAATGCTTACATATGCTTTAAAAGCAAAAAAATCAATAACAATTGCAAACAACCCTATTACAGTAAACAATGATGCCATGCAAAAGCATCGTTTCCATTTTTCTATAAATCTTTTCTTTAGCAAGTAAATAGCGTCTCTAATTACAACGCCTGATACTACAATGAATCCCATTAAAGACATAAAAAAAATCAAGCTGCACACATTATCACTCCAGCCAAATATTTTGATACTCGTTATTGGTATTATTGGTATAACATATTTGTATCCTGTTTCATTCGCAATTCTTTTTATAGCAGCAACTGAATCTGTATATTGCTCTTTTGAACTATAACTGACGTAACCTTCACATTTTATAGACATCAATATCTTTTTGTATGCAACCGAGTCTTTTGTTTCTGGTGTAATAATTGGCATGACGATGTAATGATCCAAATCCAATTCCTGTTCAGCTAATGAAATAATGCATTTCTTATTAAGTACCCCAACCACTTTAAGCTGTACCCTATTGGTAGCATAATTTGCCCTGATTCTGTCCCCCACTTTGAATGTCCCATAATATGCATTGCCAATCAGTACAGGTATTGTCATGCTGCTGTAGTAGTTCTTGTCATCAAACATTCTACCGCTAATCAATGCATTTTCATCAATTCCTTTGGTTTTTAAGAAGCGAGCCTCACTCTGCAAAGATTTTAATGGCGTTATTAATTCTCCTGCATTCTTTTGATTTATACTATCTCTATCATTACCACTTACAAATCTTTTATCCAGCTTAAATGTGCCAATATATTCAACATTCTGTGTTGCCGCCTCTACATAATTGATTTCCTTGTCTGTCTTTATCTTTTGATATGTTTTTTTTAATACACTCATTGCAGTACGACTATATAAAAAATCACTGAAATTGCTACCCTTTCTATCGTACTTATCCATTAAAGCATACTCGCTTGTATTCGGGTTGTATTCAGCATTGCTGTTATATGATTTTACCTCTTTAGCTTTTATAAATTCAGACATCGTTAATAGCAGGCAAGATCCCAAGAGAATATCTATCAGTATAAATGCTATTAATATTTCGGCTCTATTATTAAATAATCTACTCATTCTAGTCATAAAATCCCTATAATATTCCTTAAATTTCCCAACATATGATATTTATAGTATACACTATAATGCTGAGTTTAACATTACTCCAGAGCCTTATTGATCAATAATTCAGATTCAATAACACACCATACAAAATGAGACAGTATTTCCGGATCTTTATTATCCAGATTTCACTGTCTCCTTTTGCGTTTGTGGTTGTTATGTGTATGTATTAATGTAAAAAGCTTGATTATTATTTAGCGTCTTTATTCCTTCTGCGCAGAATTGCAGCAGTTGCAGCAGCTGCTGTTATCAGAATCGCACCATAAAGCCAAATATTATCTGTATCGCCGGTAACCGGACTCTGTGTGCCGCCATTTCCAGTATTGCCTGTGTTATAAGTATTCGTATTGTCTGAGCTTCCGCCTGAACCGTTATTATTCCCATTGTCATTAATGTTTCCGCCTCCTGGCTGGTTGTTTCCTCCAGGGGTAACTATTCCGCCATGGGTAACATTGTATGTATTTGTAATAGTAAATGTATCTTCTGAATATGATGCCGTATACCCTTCTGGTGAAGACAACTCTTTTACTGTATATGTTACCTGTTTGCCGCTGTTTTCTTCAATCAGGCTGTTCCACGTATACTTCCAGCCATTTAGTTCATTCAGGGTCACAGGAAGCCCATATGTCTTTCCATCTGAGTAAAGCTGTACCTGAACGCTGTCTGGTCTTGCATCATACTTGTTGCCGCTGTCACTCCATACTTTTGTTACTGTCTTTGAAATCGTTTTAGCCTGAGGAGTAACTGGCGTAACTGGAGTTACAGGAACAACTGGTTTCTTTTGGTCAAAAACAGATAGCGCATTGCCTGCAGCAGAATAATCTGAACTGCCCGTTGATCCTGTGATTTTCACTGCTGGATCCCAGAAGTTTGTATTGTTCTCAGCTCTCTTGAGCACGCTTCCGTCTTTCGTAACATTTACTGTCCATTCTGTTGCGCTTGCATTATATCCATCTGGAGCCTTGGACTCTTTCAGTGTGTAAACGCCCTCCTTCAGACCTGTAAATGATGCATTCCCGTTAGAGTCAGTCACTGCAGTACGAACTGTTTTCAAGTTAGAACCTGTAAGCGTAAATTCTGCATTCGACAGATGTTTAGATGCGTCAGCGCTATCTTTCTTGGTTATTATGATTGATGCATCGCTGTAAATGTCTGTGGCTGGAATCCAAGTGTTTGTAACCGCTGTATCGCTTGACTGTGTCGCTGTCCATAATCCGACAGCTTTGTTGATGTTGTTGAAAGCACTGCCAAGGACTACCAGCTTTCCGCCGGTTATGTCGTTTTCATTTATCTTTGTTTCTTTTACTGAATATGTGATCATTTTCCCATCGCTGTCGGCTTTTGCCAAACCAGTCCAGGAAGTCTTCCAGCTGTCAGCTGCTGTAAGCGTTCTCGCATCGCCAACAGCTTCTGTCGCTCCATTAACAGTACCCATTAACTGCACCGTTATATTGGTGTTCTCAGGCAATGTGAAGCCACTTGGCAATGACCATGTCTTCTGGAAAGACACGCTTGTAGTTTCCGGAACAGGCGCCTGCGCTTTCACGTTAACAAATGAAGGCACCGTCTCCCCTTCAGCTAATGCTGAACCGTCTTTTTTAGTATATGTCGTTGCAGCAGTCAGTTCATTATTGCTGCTGGTTACAACTACTTTTGCAATATACTGAGTGCCGTCATATGTAATACCGTTTTCAGTTGTCCCGCCTTTATCTTCAGAGACAAGATAATAATGAGTTCCTGCCTTACTGTATGTTATTTCATCAAAGCTTATGCTGCCGTCTTTGCTGCAGCTGGCAGTGTAAGTTTTCCCGCCAGTCAAGACAGTACCAGTTGCATCTGCGGCTTCAACCGCTTTGAAGTTGAACTGGCCATCTGTCAGAGTTCCATTGGTAAACACCTTCTTGGCCTTTATTACTGCGCTTGCTTTCGTTGTCTTTACCGTATTCCCGCCAACAGTATTAGTGATCGTAGTTCCAACAGGCACGTTGCTGAAGTCTGTCACTATAGTAACAACCTGCTTCGCACTCGCCGGGATTTCTTTAGTATTAACTATCTTTACTGAATTTGTGTCTTTATCATAAGTCAGGTCAAAATACGCTGATCCATATGATTGAACATATTTCACACGCTTGTCAAGATTATCGGTCAGATTTATCACATTGGCATCAAATGCCTGATCATTCTCAAATGTAATCGTATAAGTTACGGTCTGGTCTTCTGGATTATCAGTAATGAAAGTCTTATCTACCTGTTTGTAGCCTACCGAAGCGCCATAACCGTTGGCAGCCTTTACAGTAAAATCGGATTTTTCAACAACACCGTTATCATAGTTGATACGGGCTGTATTAGTCATTTTCACTTTAGTGCCAGCAGGTACTTTTACTTTATAATAGATTCTGTAATAAGTACTTCCGTCTAAATTGCCAAAATCAAACTCCAGATTTTTTCCAGTTGAAACGATGAATTTTGCCGCTTCATCTGAAGTTAAAGTTTTGTTGCTCACCATATCAATTATCTTTATTGAACCATCTTCAAACTCCATTTCATCAGGAATAGCATCGGTAACAATTACATTAGACATAGCTGATTTTCTTGGATCTACCTCTATGGCATATCTTATTTCCGAGTCAGAATCAGGAGTATCACCATAGATTCCCATTACTGCTGTACTCTGATTGTAGTTGTTTCCATCTGGTGCCCATTTTTCGATTGCTCTCGTCTCAGTTCCTCCGGACGTTCCACCAGTAGGAGTTACTGTAATATCCATGCTCTTATCGCCAGCAGTAACCGTGCCGGTCTTGACTTCCGTACTTGTATTTGCTGCCCATGCATTGATCGACAGATAGCCCGTCAGACCTGTAGGTGCACTGTCACCGAATACAAGTTCATAAGTACCATTGCCAAGATCATTGCAGGCTGAAAAATGGAGTTTGCTATAAGCAACAGTTACTTTTTCCAACACATCAGGCACGGTTATCACAAGTTTGTCACCTGCCTGAACTTTGCCATAATCCATTGTATATTTTACATTGAACGACGCATATTCCCCATTGGCATACGCTGTCTGTTCAGATGACAGAGTTACATTGATTCCTGATGCCGTGCCATCACCAGCGGCATAAGCATCGAATGCATTAAACTTAACACCGCACATTACCATTACTGCGGCAAGAAACAACACCGTTCCCTTTTTCAAAAAATCTTTCATTACACATCACTTTCCTAAAACAATTTTAATATACTAGTTTGATTTATATGCTGCTTGAGGATATAATTTACATCGAATAGTTTCTATTTCAGACCTCAGCAGCTTTAAATAAGATAACTGCATACAGAAATTCATGCTATCAAAAATTTAATATTAATGTTATATATTTAATCATAAATTCAAAAATAATCAAAGGTGGTAAGCTATGTCAAGAAAAACAACGAATACTGAAAGGAGTTTCAGCATTAACAATCTGCCATATGAAGGAGATATTCCGGTAGATCCTGAAATCATCTCAGCTTTCAGAATATCGATTCAGGAACAGCATAACGCAGAGATACTGATAAGCAATTACAAATATGAAGACGCCATCTGTCGCTGTGTTCGTGACGGTAACATCGACAAACTAAGTGATAGACTTAAAACAGCAAATCATCACCTCTACTTTGGTTATTTCTCTAATAATCAATTCCGAAAAGCCCAATATCTGTACATTGCAAGTATTACAATAATAACTCGCTACGCTATTCAGGGCGGGCTTTCGGAAACCTTCGCCTATACTTTAAGCGACGTGTATATACAGAAGACAGATGAATGCAGTTCTATTCTTGAATTATGGCATTTTTTCGACATGGCTATCTTTGATTTTACCCGCAGGGTAAATAACGCCAAACTTGAATCAACAACAAGCTATCCTGTGATGGAGAGCAAGATTTATGTTGCCAGGCATCTGTTCGAACACATAACGCTGAAAGAAACGGCAGACTACTGCAATGTGACTGCACCTTACCTTAGTTCACTGTTTAAGAAAGAAACAGGCATGACCTTCAAGGAATATATTAGAATTGAAAAAATGAACATCGCCGCTAAAATGCTCAACGATGAGGAATACTCCATATTAGAGATTGCCAACGCCCTCTCTATCAGCAGCAGTTCGGCATTCAGCGTTCAATTTCGCTCAGTATATAATATGACGCCTAGCGAATACCGCCTGGCTGCAATCAACGAAAAAAGAGGCTGTTGAACAACAGCCTCTTCCAATTAACATTATTTTTCCAAGCTAACAGCTCTGTATATCCAAGTGCTTTTCCAGCATGCTAAACGCCCCGTTGACCAGCAGTGCCAGCCCTGCAGACAAAACGCTTCCGCTTACTATCTTATACACGTTCATGGTACGCAGTCCATCAAACAGAACGTCTCCCAAGCCTCCCGCGTTGATAAGCGCTGCAATAGTGGCTATGCCTACAGTTGAAACAACGGCCAGCTGGATGCCAGTGAAAATCGCCCGCCGCGAAAGCGGTATCCTTATCTTAGTCAGCACCTGCATCCTGGTCATGCCAATTCCTGTAGCAGCTTCGACTATTGCAGGATCCACTTCATTTAATCCTGTAATGAAATTCCGCAGCAGAAGATACTGGTTATACGCCGTCAGCACAACGATAGCCGTCGTCAATCCCAATCCGGTCAGCGGTATAAGAATGGCGAACAGAGCCAGACTTGGGATCGAATAGATCACAGAAAACAGATGGATCATTACGCTGCCCAAAGGCTTAACGTACATAGCTGCAACCGTCAGCAACGCGGCAATGGCCAGCGAAAACATCAGGGTTATAAGCGTTATCTCTATGTGCTGCAGCAGAGCTTCTACGAGTTTGTCGCCGTAACGTCCTAGAAATTCTCCCATTTTACACCCTCCCAGATACGCTCCTGCGCTGCCGCCGATGTGATCAGCGAGCGAACAAAACCGTCAGCCGGCGCTTTGATGATGTTCTGCGGCGTGTCAAACTGGCAGATGCGCCCTTTGTCCATGATCATTACCCGGCTGCCCAGCTTGAAGGCTTCATTAACGTCATGGGTGACGAACAAAAAAGTCTTTCTAAGGTCTTCATGCAGTCTGAGGAGTTCATCCTGCAGAGACGTGCGCGTGATTGCATCCACTGCCCCGAAAGGTTCATCCATCAGCATTATCTTAGGTGAAATAGCCAGCGCTCTTGCCAGCCCTACCCTCTGCTGCTGACCGCCTGACAACTGTGAAGGATAACGCTTTTTGAATTCAGCCGGCGGCAGACCTACTGTCTCCAGCAGTTCGTCTACTCTTGCTGCAATCTTGGCTTTGTCCCACTTCATCAGTTTAGGAACGGCGCCCACGTTTTCCTCAATGGTCATATGCGGAAACAGCCCTGTTTCCTGAATGACGTAACCTATGCGTCTGCGTACTGTCACTGCATCTACGGTGGAAATGTCCTCGCCAAAGAGGATGATTTTCCCCGAATCAGGCTCATAGAGCCTGTTCACCATCTTAAGCAGCGTCGTTTTGCCGCAGCCGGAAGAGCCAAGAATCGTTATGAACTCTCCTTCTTCAATAGTGAAACTCAGATGATCAGCCGCATAATAGCTTGCCTTATTGAATTTTTTAGTCACATCCTCGAAACGGATCGCTGTTTCTGCCATGTCTTCTCCTCTTACTTGTTCTTTATCGAATCATAGTATTCGGCTGCAACATCCTCATATTCCTGCTTGTCTACGTCAACTTTTGCATTCAATTTAGTCAGTGTTGCCGTGTCTAACGTAGCGCTAACCTTGTTGCAGATGTCTGCTATGTCTGGATATTTGTTGAGGACTGAATTGCGTACGATAGGTGCCAGATTGTATGGAGGCCAAACCTGCTTGTCGTCTTCCAGCAAAGTGTACTCGTCGGTGTTCACCAGCTGACCTTCAGTCGTATAAGCCGGAGCAACATCTGCCTCGTCGTTTTTCAGCACTTCATACTTAAGTCCATTGTCATAGACCTTTGATGACTTCCAGTTGAAGGCGCCATATGTTTTCTCCAGTGCAGGCATTCCGTCTTCTCTCTGGTCGAATTCGCCCTGAGACGCGAAACGCAGCTTATCAGCATACTTCTGCAGGTCTGAGATTGTTTTGATGCCGTACTTCTTTGATACTGCCGTACGGATGACCAGTCCCTGACCGTCGTTAGCCTGAGCGTAATCAAGCCAAGTGATGTGGAATTTCTTGTTGTATTCTTTCTTTACCTGATCGTATACCTTCTGCGGATCAGTGATCATGTCGTCCTTTAAAATTGACAGCAGCCCTGTTCCTGTATATTCAGGATACAGATCGATCTCCCCGCTGGTTATCGACTTATGAATGATTGATCCTGCAATGTTGAACTTCCTGTCAACGGTGTAGCCCGCATCTTCCAGCGCCAGAGAATATATCTCCGCCACGATAAGATTTTCAGTAAAGTCCTTGGATCCTACTACTATAGTTTTGTCTTTGGAACTGCTGCTTCCTGAGCCGCTCCCGCAGGATACCATTGATAGCGCCATTACGGCTGCCAGTACGATGACTATCGCTTTCTTCGTCCTTTTCATTTGAAATTCTCCTCTCCCTAATTAACAAATTTATATCTCATAACGACCCGGTCAAACAGGTCGAATATCAGACCCACAATCAGCGCCAGCAGCGCAACAGACACTCCGCCTATCAGCAGCAGATCAGTACGATTCAGCCCCAGCCCTGTAAGTATGATGCTGCCCATTCCGCCTGCACCTATCTTAGCCGCAATCGTTGCACTGGCAATGATTTCAATCGCCGCAGTTTTGATGCCTGTCATGATCATCGGCAAGGCAAGCGGGGCTCTCACTTTCCAGAAAAGCTGTTTCTCAGTCATACCCATTCCGCGTCCGTTTTCCAGCATCTCCGGCGCAACGCCCTGAAACCCGGCAGCAGTATTCATCAAGATCGGCGGAATAGCCAGCAGTATCAGAGCAGTCATAGCCGGCTTAACGCCTGTCCCCATTATGGGTATCAGAAGGATAAGCACTGCCAGACTTGGCACCACCCTCAGCGCCTGGAAAAATGCAGTTATCCACTTGCCGCGACTCTCGCTTCTCGTGCAGGCGTAACCAGCCGGCACTCCAATTGCAACAGAAACAACCAGCGATAAGATGAATATCACCAGATGCTCTTTCAGGCATAATATGAAGTCCGCAGAACTTGTTTGAAAATATGCCACGATCTGCTCGGTCATTGTCAGTTTCTCCTTTTTATTGCCTCCACTGGACATTTTTCACAGCAGAGACCGCAATGCAGGCAGTTTTCCTGCCGAATCTCAGCCTTTTCTTCAGATATGTCTATGGATTTCTGCGGACATGCTTCTGCGCATATTCCACAGCCAATGCACTCTTCTTTCTCAACGACAAAGCCCTTTGCAACGGCTTTCTCTCCGCCGAAACCCAATGATCTGCGATAGATTGGCTCCTCCGCCAGATCAAAGTATTCAGCGCTGCCTCTGTCTATGGTAAAGGGCTCCAGCACGTATCTGGCATCGCCGGGGTAAACACTATTCATCGAAGGATTTTCAACAAAAATTTTATCTATCCATTCCTTCTGGTTTTCCAGCTTTCTAGCCGTCCCGTTGATCCTGATCATCTTCCAGTCGTCAGTCAGACCAACTACAGAAACCATGCCCGTAGCCATCAGCTCTTTGTAGAAGTCCTTGCCTCTTGCCGTACAGAAATATACAGCTTCATCATCTGCCAGCATGATATCGATTATCCTGACTTGCGGTCTTCCATCCGCATCTACTGTCGCAAAGGATGCATCTTTGATTTTTCTCAGTGCTGACATACAGTCTTTGACTGCAATATTGCAGTTAGCTTTTTCCATTATCATTTCTCCAGTCATTTCTGCGATATTGATTATTTATTGTACCATCTATCACATGAATAAGATACTTATTTTTTTTCGATTAATCTAAACTAACCTTTGACTAAATCTTACCTTAGGTATATAATAGCGGCTATAGTAAATAATGTAAAGTAGGCACATAATTGTACCCTTGAATCCTTTTGGATACTAATGTGTGTTTTCAAGGTTTTAAAGGTGATTAAATGAAAAATACAGCAGAAAAATCAATAATAAAAGTTCAGGAACTTCCGCCATGTCCCGTCGAAACTACCCTGCTTCTAATAAGCAACAAATGGAAAGTTCTCATACTGCGCGACCTGCTCACTGGAACCAAGCGCTTCGGTGAGCTGCAGCGTTCCATAGGGCACATCAGTCAGAAAGTGCTGACCGCTAACCTCCGCGATATGGAAACCGATGGTCTAGTAAACAGGAAGGTCTTTGCCGAAGTTCCGCCTCGTGTGGAATACTCCCTGTCCGAACTTGGCGAAAGTCTCAATCCAGTTCTTGACTCCCTGGCAGCTTGGGGATGCGAATACAAGAAAAAGCTGGCAGAAAAGAATAACTTCTAAAAAAAAAGCTTCTGAAAAGCGTTTAAACAACGCAATTCAGAAGCTTTTTTCAATTTCTATATGCTCAATGCAATCATGTATGTTGCCAGATAGTATGTCGCCAGTACCACCGGCGTTATCCATTTAGGCGGCGTAGTCTTGCAGAAGCAGCGGAATGACAGGATCAGATCCGATATCATGAAGAAAAACGAACCGATGCCAACCATAAGTACCGGTGCCAAAGTGCCGCAGACCAAAATATAGTTTATGCCCAGTCCGCAGAATCCTCCAACCATAAAAGAATAAACATAGGCCGGTATGCGCAGCGGTCCATAGTCAAGCATGCCTAGCTTTTCATTTATGATCACTATCACAACGGCAGCAACGGCAAACAGTACCGTGGGTTTGAACTGAAAATCTATTAGCCTGATAAGCTCAATACAGAACAGCAGGTGCGCAACGGCGAAAAGGCCGATTCCAAGAGTAAACTGCGGTCCCTTCTTGGTGTTGTTTAACTCATCAGAAAATGCAAGTGCAATGTCACCGCAGAAGCAGAAAGCCAGTGCCGGCAGCAGCAAAACCAGCGATTTGTCTGGCGTACCGAAGTAATGCACTATGGCAATCGCCATGAACCCGGCGCTTACCAGCGTCTTGCCAACGATATAAACTGTCTGAACCTTCTTTTCTCTCATCTCCTGGCCCCCTGTTCCAATATCAAGTATTCGTCTATAGATGATTGTACTTTTAATTCGAACAGGTGTCAACTATGAGGTCACTTGACAAGAATTCTTACTGAACAGCGAAGTCCGTTAGGAGCAATGGCATAAACAGTGCAGCTGCCTGCCTTAATGCCTTTTACGGAGCCAGTGCCGGAGACTGCAGCAATGGACTTGTCCGATGAAACGAATCTGACTTTATCCGTGTGTCCTTTATAAAACAGCTTCCCCCTAAGCGGACTGACTGCAACTGTCAGGCCATGTGATTCACCGACTTTGATAGAGAGCTCTTCCTCTGCAGCTTTGATAGATGCTGCATTATAACATCCGCCGCGGGATCCGCACACCGCATGAGCAGAAAATGATTTTGCTATCAGTTTATCACCGCTATAGGCTGCCACATAGAACTTATATCCCTTTCCGCTGGCGCAGTTGATCTTTTTTGCTGTAAGTGTGTTACCGTCAGTGGCCAGAAGACGTTCGAAAGTATTGTTTACTCCGCATTTATTACTGTAAACTATATACCTGTCAGCGCCGTCGACCTTAGTCCAGCTTAGGTTTATTGATTTCCCAAGGTTAACAGCCTTTAGAAGGATCAGCGGTTTGACGTTCTGCACCGTCTCAGATTCTTCTATTTCCGTCTCTGTTGGAGCCATTGGCGTAATATATGGCAGTACCACAGGATAAATAATGACAGTTTCTATGATTTCTTCTTGTAAAGCTGACGCTGAAATCAGTGTGTAATCATTTTCTGCAGCTCCGATATGGACCTTCCCTGTTACTTTGTTGTAGTAATTAGTGTCATCCGCTCCGTCTTCATTTACGCCAGTAATGACGATGGTGTTATCGAGGGTGATTTCATCAGGCAGCCGCCAGCCACTCAACCCCTCTGAAACAGAAACGAACAGATCATTGCTTTCGTCTGATATATTGAATGGAAAACTCTGATCACATGTGAGATTGGTAAACACGCCTTCACTGATGGAGAACTCAGATGCTCCAGACACTGCAGGCGTAACGGCCAGCATAAGACAGCAGGCCAGCAGTATCGACAATATTCGACATTTCATATGAAAAACCTCCTTTTTACGACACAAAATAACAAGCCTACTACAACAAAAGTACAACAAAAAAAGAAACGCTGAACGCGTTCAGGTTTCTTCACATATTTAATCTTTTTCATCCGACCCGTATTTCAGCGAGTTCAGACAGCCTATCCTATACTCAGCCCACTCGTACTGATTCATGTATTCACCTTCAAAGGCATTGACTGCCCCCGGCACACCTGCCAGGAACTGATAGTAATCACAGTCAAAAAAGTGAACGTCTACAGCCAGCGAACCATGATGCTTGATCAGCAGATGTTCTAAATTTGCAGAACGCAGCGTTTCACACAAACTTGATTTGATCGTCTGCAGGTAGCGCTGCAGTGAATCATCGTAAGGCCTATCCTCGAACAAAACGGCAGCCAGCTCGCGAGTCGAGCAGGAAGCCCCTTTTTTGTCAACGATGTAAGCAAAAATCTCTTTTGATCTGCTGCGGTGAAAAACCAGCGGTTTCTCATTCACGTAGACTTCGAAATTGCCGAAACACTGGACTTTAGTACGGCAATTGCCATTTATTGTGCAAACGTTCAGTCCTAATATATGATCAATTTCTTCTCTTAGCCTTGCCGCCGTCACAGGTTTCAATATGTAACTGACGGCATGCAGCGAAAAGGCCTCCACCGCATATTCCGGGAACCACGTAACGAATCCTAGTCGTGTCTGAGGAGAATGATGTCTTATCAGTCTCGCCAGCTCCAGCCCTGTCATGTTTTTCAGCCTGATGGCCAGAAACACAAGGTCGGGACGCAGACCTCCTTCACAGACCGCTTCTGCAGCCTCACCGGCGCTTGCAAATGATAGTATCTCAGCGTCCGGTGCAATTTCACTGATTGCCGAATTCAGCATATCAAGGCAAAACTGCTCTTCATCAACTGTCGCAATGATCAAAAGGGAAACCTTCTTTCCTAAATGCTATTTTATCGCCGCCGCTAACTTTTCATAGAGTATCTTAGGCTCCACAGGTTTAGAAACATGATCCTGCATTCCTGACGTAAGGCATCTTCTGACGTCATCTGCAAAGGCATCCGCTGTCATTGCAATTATCGGTACTGTAGCGGAATCTGCTCTATTCATGTTCCTGATAATTTCCGTTGCTTCATATCCATCCAAGACCGGCATTCTGATATCCATTAGTATAGCGTTATAAAACCCAATATTTGATTTACTGAACTTTTCAACTCCTATTTCACCATTCTCAGCAATGTCAACCAGCATGCCTTTTGCCTCCAGCAAAGCTCTGGCTATTTCCTGATTCATTGGATGGTCTTCACACAGGAGTATATGTTTTCCCTTCAGCTTATCCTCCGCAGCCTTAATGCTGTCGGATTTCTGAACTGGTTTGGAACGCTCACCATAGATGTAATCGCATAGGATATAGAAGCGAAACTCCGTGCCCTCACCTTCTGTACTGCTGACGGTTATTTCTCCGTCCATAGCCTCCACTATTTTCTTGACGATGGCAAGTCCCAGTCCGCTTCCCCTGTAATCAGAAGCATCTCTGCGATTTTCCTGTGTAAATGGTTCAAAAACCATGCTCATGAACTCTTTGCTCATGCCAATGCCATTGTCTTTAATTGACACTTCAATGCAGTCCTTGTTTTCTTCCGACAGATGCTCTCTCAATCTGACTGCTATGCGCCCGCCTTCCGGCGTGAACTTTACTGCATTGGACAGCAGATTGAAATACACCTGATTAATGTGAAGTATATCGATCTTTGGCACAATGCCGTCAAGTGGTATGGAATCGAAAGTCAGTGTCTGATTTTTCTCGTCACACAGCGGCACTATCACAGAATTGATATACTTATCAAAATCCGCAAAGTAATATGGCTCAGGATGCAGCTCCAGCCTGCCGCTTTCCGCCTTTGCCATATCCAGCACGTCGTTTATCAGCGTCAAAAGAAACTTGGACGAGGTATCGATTTTTTCCAGGCAATCAAGCATTTCAGGGGATTTATCCAATGATTTTGCCAGATGTGTCATGCCCATAATGCCGTTAAGCGGCGTTCTCATATCGTGACTCATCCTTGACAGGAAGTCAGTCTTTGCAGCATTGGCAGCGTCAGCCTGTATGCGCAGTTCTTTTTCCTCCGTCAGCTGAGTCATTGTACTCGTCACATCCGAGCACAGTACTAGTATCGTCTCGTTTTCCCGCGATATATAGAAATGCTGAAATTTGCAGTATCTGATATTGCCGCCGTCACAGAGATATCGGGACGGTGCTATGAATTCATAGTTTCCCTTTTCATCCATCTCTTTTTTTATTCTGGACAGTTTGCTTGAATCCAGACAGTATTTTCTGTCGACTTCATCTTCAATATTGCTAAATGGCATATATCTCACATATTCATAAGAATAGTTCATATCAGTTGTGATCTTCTGTATTTCTGCTTCTTTGATAAGCGACTCATTGATAGAATTCAATTCACAAATACCGTTATCCATATTCAGTATCATTGTGTAATCATATGCCTGATTGGAAATGATGCTGTACATCTTGTCTCTGTTCTTTTCCCGCGTCACATCAAGAGCATATAATATGCATCCAATGTCTCCCGACTCAGGGTTCTTCTGAATAGCCGCGCATATTCGAATCCATATGAGTTTTCCGGAATCATCAAGCCGTACTATATCAGTCTGCCGCATGGTGTTTCCTTTCTCATATTCTCCTATAAGTTCGTCACTGTTCAGAGTTTTTCTGGCATTTTCCCTGATTGCACTGTCAACCGCCGAAGCACAGACTTTTTCAAAAAAACCGTCTGCTGTTTCGTCATTCAGTTCATCAACCATATATTGCATACGTCCACCGATCGGTGCACAGGAGTTATTGCTGAGATTCAATTCAAATGTGAACAGCGCATCCTGGTTTACAGCAAGAATCGTCTTCATGAAATTTCCGAAACGTTCTTTTTCTCGCACCTGATCCGTAACATTGATGCTGATTCCATAGGCAATATCAGGTTTTCCTTCGGAATCGTATGTCATTGTGTAATAAGTTTTCTCCCAAATAGAAGCCTTGTCATTAAACGGCCACCACTCAAAAACTTCACTTACATCCTGTTCTCCGGCATCAAGCCTTCTGTACATGTTCTCCAGCTTGTTCTTGTTCACCTCTCCAAACTGCGGGAACAGCGACTCCGGCACGTTCTCGATCATTGTCGGCAGATTATGCTGCACAAAGGTCTCATTTCCGCCAATGATCACGTGCTCCTTTACATGATACTCCCACACCCCAAGGTGTGCGCCCTTTATAGCCGTAGCATATCGCTTTTCAGAATCCAGAAGCTTCTGCTGTTCAGATACATGCAGTTTTTTCAATTCTTCACAAGCCTGTTCCAAAATTCCACCCTCTCACTAAAGAGACCGAACATTACGTCCGTCAAAGCAAACTGAAAATTAAAATTATTTTTCAATTACATACTAACACAGTAAAATTGCCGTGACAAGTAAAATCGAGTTTGTCCTATCCTTGCAAATTAAGAGCATAAATAATATAATAAATATGGTCGGCTGCTTTCAGCGAAAACCAGCGGCCTCAATCCAAGGAGGTACACTATGAAGGTATTACTGATAAACGGCAGCCCCAACAGAAAAGGCTGCACACATACAGCACTCAGCGAAGTCGCCGTCGCTCTCAACCACAGCGGCATTAAGACAGAGATTCTCTGGGTCGGCAACAAATCCGTTCCGGGCTGCATCGCCTGCGGGAAATGCAGAATGACCGGCCAGTGCTGCTTTGATGACCAGGTCAACAAAGTAGCTGCACGCCTTGACGAATTCGACGGTTTTGTCTTCGGCTCACCTGTCCACTATGCATCTGCATCCGGCGCCATGACATCGTTTCTTGACAGACTTTTCTTCAGCGCCAGCGACAAAATGGAACTGAAGCCAGGCGCTTCGGTTGTTTCCTGCCGCAGAGGCGGAGCATCAGCTGCTTTCGATCAGCTGAACAAATATTTTACGATAAACAACATGCCTGTTGTGTCGTCACGCTACTGGAATCAGGTACACGGCAACACTCCAGAAGAAGTCAAGCAGGATATCGAAGGCATACAGACTATGCACATGCTGGGAGACAACATGGCCTGGCTGCTGAAGTGCATTGAAACTGGCCGCAAGAACGGCGTCAAAGACCCAGTCTATGAACAGCCGCAGCTTTCTACCAACTTCATCAGATAAGTCATACTGACATTACAGTTAGCATAAACTTTAAAAAGAGAAGGCCTGAGCCTTCTCTTTGTTTATATACGGTATTCTATTCGACGATAACCGGATTGCCGATATAGTCGATAAACTTCATGAAATCGCTTTTCTTCAGTGCCAGAGTCGCTGTGTTTCTGCAAGGGTGGAAATTCACCAGATCATCGCCTGCTGCATCTCTCAGTTCCTCGCCTATCACCACCGTGATTCGCTTGTCAGTATCGTTGAACAGTGAAAATGGCGTCACAGAACCTGGCGTCAGTTTCAGCAGATCCCACATCTCATCTTCGGTGCTGAAGCGCACTTTGCCCCAGCCTGTCACCGCCTTGAAATGCTTCTCATCCATTTTCATCTGGTCATTGATAATGATCATATAGAAGTTGTCTGATTTCTTGTCTTTCACCAGCAGATTCTTCAGGTTATGGCCAGGAAGCGTATAGAATTCTTCTTCAGCATCAGCTGCACCGTAAAACGGCTTATGCTCGTAGACTTTGTAGTCGTTTATCCCCAGCTGATCTAATATATCGTATAATCTTGCTTCATCCTGATTCTTTGCTTCGTAAGTCATTTTTCTATCCTCCTGAATTTGACAGCGTTATGTCAGCCAATCATGCTGGTGATTTCGCCGTTTTCTGCTATTTAGTGTAATTGTCGAAATAACCCTGGATATAGACGAACGGAGTACCCTTGTCGCCGCTGCCGCTTGTCAGGTCGCAGAGTGAACCGATGAGGTCCGTCAGTCTTCTAGGAGTCGTACCCTGAGAGACCATGGAATCCGACATTTTTTCATCTTTATTGCGTATGTATTCGCTGATAGCCGACTTCAGTTCATCGCCGCGCAGGCCCTTAAACTCATTGTCAGCAAGATACTTCAGCTTCACCTCGTGAGGCGTGCCTTCAAGTCCGCTGGTGTAACCCGGCGAAACAACTGGATCTGCCAGTTCCCAGATCTTGCCGACCGGATCTTTGAAAGCGCCGTCACCGTAAACCATGACTTCTATGGTTTTGCCTGTTTTCTCTTTTATAGCTGTCTGAATGCCGTCAACGAAAGTTTGGCAGTTGATCGGGAAGAGTTTGATCGTGTCTTCTGTCGACTTGTTGGAGCCGAGCAGACCATACTTGTCGTTGTATCCGCTGCCGCCAATGCTTGACGTCATGATATCGTCAAGGCCGAAAACTTTGTCAGCTCCGGCTGCCTTCAGCAGCCGTTTTGATCTTTCACGAGTGTGAATGTCGCAGGTCAGCACGTTTTTGGTGTAATCGAGAATCGTTCTCGGATCGTTGGAGAAGATGACTTCAGCCTCTGCCCCTTCTTCCTCAATGATGTCTTTATAATAATTGACATAATCCATGCCTGTGAAAGTGTGCTTGGATTTGCCGAAAAGCTTTTCGAATTCTGCCTGAGTCAGGATATCTGAATAAGGATTTATCTTCTTCTGATCCACAAGGTCTATGTCAACCAGATTATTGCCAACTTCGTCAGATGGATAGCTGAGCATGAGAACGACTTTCTTAGCTCCGCCAGCAATGCCGCGCAGACAGATTGCAAACCTGTTTCTGCTGAGTATAGGGAAGATCACACCTATGGTACCGCCGCCAAGTTTAGCCCTCACGTCTTCAGAAATCTGAGCCTTGGTAGCATAATTGGACTGCGATCTCGCAAGTATTGATTCCGTTACGGCCAGCACATCTCTGTCCTGGATCTTGAACTCGCCCGCTGCTTCCGCGCCAAGCACTGTATCGATAACTATCTGCTTCAGGTCATCCCCCTCTTTGATGATCGGAGCCCTGAGGCCTCTGGATACTGTTCCTACTAATCTTTCCATATTGTTTCCTCCGTTACAATTAGTTGCGCAGCTTATCAGGCCGCGTTCTTTGCTGCATCAGTATATCCTTAACGGCATACAAATACATTATGCGCTATCGGCGTCGATGGTGCAAGATAAAAATGCAGTCCGAACTTCGTCAGTTCAGACTGGATAATGATAAAAGTATTAGCGCTTTCGTTTAAGGTCCCGAGATTCTAACTTCAGTTACAACTGTTTTAACTGCTGCAACCGAATATCTAAGGTATAGCCTAAAGCTAATGCAATTTTTTCAAGGAATTCTATTGTAGGTTCAACCTTGCCATTTTCAAAACGGCTGATGTTTGATTGTTTAAGTCCGCTTTTCTGAGCCAATTCAGCCTGAGTCATATTATTCTTGTTTCTTGCATCTATCATTTGAGATATGATTTCATACTGAGGAGCTAAAATGTCATATTCAGCTTTAACCTCAGGGTCTTTCATTGCCTCTTGCTTCAAATCTTGATATCTCATTTACCACATCTCCTCTCATAGTCACATTTGTATTTAATGGCTTTTTTTAACTCACCTGGAGGCGTTTTATTAGTCTTTTTTATATATCCATTAGTAAGAACTATTTTATTGCCATAAAAGAAAAAATAGAAAACCCTAACAATATTATTACCAAAGCATGTTCTTAATTCATAGATACCATTTTCCATGGGTTTAGAAAATGGTTCCGTCAATTCAAATCCCTTTTCTTCTAATAAATCAATATCTCGAAACATTTTCGCATACAATTTTTTATTAACACATTTTACACTTTGAAAAGTATCTAATACAGGTACTTTCCCATTCTCAGTTTCATATAATTCAATATCCCACATGTCGTTCCCTCTAATAGAAATTATATCACTTATGATATAATTGTCAACGCTAATATTCTATCAAAAAAGCCTTCCACGGAACTCGTCCACAGAAGGCTGACATTTAATTGATTCTTAATGAAACAGCAGATGTACTATAAGCGCGATCACCGCAAGTGCACACACAACGCGATGGACTTTCACCAAATTTGGCTTATGCCCAAAGTACATTATTATGCCAAGCAAAGCTGTCAAAACGAGCAATACCGCCGCTGCAATGCCTGTAACAGAAGCATACTCTCCGAAGATCTGCACCGGCATATGGATCAGTACGATGGCACCTGCTCCCATTCCAAACCAGCGATGGTATTTAACGATGATTTTCATCAGCATAATATAATACTTCTTTACGCTGCTCTCTTTAGGGAGCTTTGAGATGTACATCTTATTGATTCTCTTAACGAAAAAATTTAATACTGCGACTCCAAAAAATACCGCTGTCACCCAGCCAAGGAATTCACCAAATTCGCCCATAATCGTCTCCTCCAAAATTGAATGTCATATGCAAAGATTAGCACAAATGCACTTGCAGTGCAACAGCGAATTAATTATTTTAATATTATTTTTTGTGTTAGCTTTCATTAATAAATGACATTCTCCATATGAAGGTTTAGAGTTATTTATAATCTTCTATGAATCCTGTGATCAGCTGTACAGTATTCTCAAGATCATCAGTATTTACAGTTCCCACTGCCGTGTGCATATACCGTTCTGGTATGCAGATTCCACCGGCAAGAACGCCTTTCCCTGCAAAAGCTGCTGCCCAGGCATCAGTGCCTCCGCCAAGAATCACCTCTCGCTGAAAAGGTATATTTCTCTTTTGGGCTGAACTGATGATCATATTTGTAAGACGCCTTGGCACGTTGTTTCCAGTAGCCCCTAGAATCGGGTCCCAATCGAAATATTTTATTCCCGGGCCTTTACCCATACTCATCTGACATTCGCGGCTCTCTACCCCTGGCACGCCGCCGGTTAGCATAACGTCAACAGCAATAAACAGTTCCGGGTCAAGTCTGTTAACTAGCGGCGTACCAGATCTCAGACCGACTTCCTCCTGAACAGAAGCAGCCATTATCACCGTTGTTTCTAGATCTTTCTTCTGAATCCTCCGCATTGTTTCAACTATTGCGGCACAACCTGCCCTGTTATCAATGGATTTCCCGGTATAATACCTGCCGCCGTTGAGAATATATCCCTGACGGGCGAAACCAACATAACAGCCGATTTCAACCCCAAGTGAACGAGTCTCTTCTGCACTGTCTGTACCTACATCTAGAAACAGTTCAGGTATTGTTAACACCTTTTTATGGTCCTCCGCCGACATCAGATGAGCTGGCTTTGATCCCGTAACACCATAAATCTTTTCTCCTCTGTCAGTGATAACAACCATATCCTGATTTACAGCCATCCTATCGTCATGGTAGCCAACTGGCATAAAGCGAACAAGGCCATTTTCCTCAATATAATTAACTATAAAACCGATTTCATCCATATGTGCAGCAAAGACGATCTTTCTATCCTTGCTTTTGCCATACTTTATGAATATCTGGTTTCCAAGAGGATCCGACTGATATTCATCATACAGACCCTCCATTTCATGTCTCATAACTTCCGCTACAGCTTCCTCATCCCCTGAAACACCGGTTACGTTATCAAGAGCCTTCAGCGATTCAAGCAGTGTATTCCCGGACATTTCACACCTCCTTCTAATTTTCTGCGATCTCGTTTCAAGCATCAGACAAAGGCTGCCTGAAGCACTAGCATTACCCCGCCGAGTATTGTCATCATCCCAACTAAAGGCATGACAAATTTAACATACTTTACATATGGAACTTTTACCATCTCACAAGTTATCAAGGCAAGACTGCAAGGAGATACGGCTGTAATTATACCTAATCCATAAACATATGCTGAAATAACAAGTTCTCTTGGCAGTCCTACTGCATCTGCAAGCGGTGCCATGATAGGAATTGTCAGTACGGCAAGTGCTGAAGATGAATTAATGAAAAATCCAAGTATCAGATAAATAAACATAAGGAGTATCAGGAAAATAAATGGATTCATGGCTCCTACGCTGTTTGTCAGTCCATGCAAAATTGTGTCCTGGATTTTGCCGTCTTCCAGCATGATATTTACGCTTCTTGAAAAACCGATGATGAGGCCGACACCAACAAGATCAGATGCGCCATTGATAAACTGGTCAAAGAACTGTTTCTCTGGCAGTCCCAATACTACGCCGATAATAAACGCACCAACAATAAATACGGCTGTCATTTCGCCAAACCACCAATCCAGATTTATTACTCCGTAAATCATGACTACGAAGCAGATCAGGAATGCGATCATTGCAATAGCAAATCTCTTGTTCATCGGCTGAGGTTCTCTGCTGTCTACAAAGGCCGCTTCAATTATTTCATGTTCCTCATAAACCAATGACTTTGTCGGGTCTTTCTTTACAGTGCGAGCATAGCGCAAGATATAAAGGATGACCATTACTACTCCAATCACCAGTCCGCCCATCCTCCAGTAAATTCCGTTTGTAAAGTCAATTCCTGCCGCATTTGATGCAATAACTGCAGAGAACGGATTTACCGTAGAGAACATGCAGCCAATAGTCGATCCCATGTAAATCGCCGTGACACATATCAAGGCATCATAATTGGCCGCTATGAACACTGGAACAAGCACCGGATACAAGGCCATCGTCTCTTCAGCCATTCCGAAAGTGGTGCCTCCAAGTGAAATGAGAAAAGTAACAAGGATTATTAGAATGAATTCCTTTCCTTTGGTCACTCTGCTCAACGCGGCTATTCCCGATGGAAATGCTCCAGAATGGTTCAGTATTCCTAAACATCCTCCTAAAACGAGAACAAAGAACATAATGTCGATACATTCATACACACCATTGACTACCGACATTATCACGTCTATGAATCCCTGGTGCTGTGCAGCAACGTGTTCGTAGCTTCCTGGTATGGCAATCGGCTTCCAGATAGTGCCATCAACCAGTTTTGACAGTTCTGTCTTAATGCCAAGCTTCTGCAGTGTTTCTTCTGTTGCTGGCATTTGGCTTTCATCACCGTTAGGTGCAGTGATGGTGAACATATTTGACTCTTCATCATAGATGAGCGTCGAATACGAACCCGCAGGAATGATGTAAGTCAGCAGTGCTCCGATGATCAGTAAAATGAAAACGATCAGCCATGCCGACGGGAAAGATAGTTTGCGTTTTTTCTTTCCAGTTGTTAATTCACTTTCCATAACTACCTCCATAATAATATAATACCGTTACGAATCATAATAATATCCGATTCCTGTTAATAGTATTAAGCAAAAATCATACCACAGTGCATTTGACTTAACCCTCACTAATTGATATTATATTCGTAACTTCAATTAATACCAATTACTATCACTAAGACGATTGGATGTGAACTCAATGAATTCAAACAAAAGTTCCAGTAAGCGCATACAGTTAAGCAGCATGGCTGCCCAGATAGCTGAAGATATCCGACAAGAGGTATTCAAAAGGGCCGATATTGATAGAATCAAACTGGACCGTGATTATATGATCAACTATCAGAACAATGTGCTAAAGCCTCTCCTCACTGATAAGCTTCAGCTTCATAGTACCATAACTCAGATCTATTTCCAATTTGTTCCTGAAATCACGCCATATCTAGGGCCAGATGAATTCTCGGCAGGTATATGTCTGGAAAATCGCGGCGATACTTGCATAAGTGAGCACAATCCATCGTATATCCGTGATTTCAACAGCGAAAACACATTCCTGAAGTGGTGGTTTTTTGAGCCCCTGCGCATGAAAGCCGGCGGCTGGACTCGCCCATATTATGACCCTTATCTTCTTAAGGAGGTCGTCACCTACAGCTTGCCGTTTCTCAGCAGTACAGACGAAGCTATAGGTGTTCTTGGCATTGACATTGATTCAGAGGATTTTCGCCAAGAAATGAGCCAGCGACTAGTAAGCAACATTAAAGACAATATTGAAAACATAAAAAAAGACTATGAATTCATTGGAGATACAGAATTTCTCAGCAACAGATATATCGATGTAAATACACTGGAAGTCTTTGCCAAGGAGGTAGAATACGGCGGTATTTCTGTTAAAAGCCCCGAGATGCTTGACGCAATCGAACTTGCTGTCAAGGCATCTGAAACAGGTGCAAACATCCTTCTTCAGGGAGAAACAGGTGTTGGCAAAGATCACATGGCCAGCTATATTCATTCTCATTCACAGTATTCTAATGGACCGTTCCTGAATGTAAACTGTGTCTCAATCCCTGAAAGTCTTCTGGAATCAGAATTTTTCGGCTATGCTAAAGGTGCCTTTACCGGAGCAAACAACAGCAAAGCAGGTCTGTTCGAAGCCGCAGACGGCGGCACGATATTTCTAAATGAAATCGGCGATATACCCCTAAATATTCAAGGTAAGTTTCTCAATGTCATTCAAAATAAAGAAGTTATGCGCATTGGCGAAACAGTACCAAGAAAGACAGACTTTCGTCTGATTACTGCTACTAATAAAAACCTTTACAATAAGGTACAGGACGGCAGTTTCCGAATGGACCTCTACTATAGGCTTCATGTGATAGTTATTGAAATACCGCCCCTTCGCAGACGCAGAGAAGATTTGTATGCTTTGATAGATTACTTTTACCGGCAGAGTTCTGAAAAGTACAATAAAAGCAAGAAGTTCTCCCATGAACTGATTTCCAAGCTAATGAATTACTCTTGGCCTGGCAATATACGTGAACTAGAAAATCTCATAGAAAGGCTTGTTGTTACATCTCCTAATGAACTTGTAACCAAGCAGGATCTGCCGCCAGAATTTCTTAACATCCCGGAAATGCTCGACGCAGAGAATCAGAGCACGTTCTTCCCACCTGAAACATCCAAAGGTGAGGTGCAGAATCACATTCCTACCCCAGAACTGACCTTAAAAGAACGTCTTGAAGAAACTGAAAAGCAAATCATTATTCAGAAATACAAAGAGCTTGGCAGTTCATACAAAGTGGCAGCTGCACTGGGTATAAGTCAGACTCAAGCTTGGCAAAAGATAAAGAAGTACGCAGAAAAGTAATTGCAATTCGAATTGAAAAGAACTTACTTAATTTATTTTCTAATTGAGTAAGTTCTTTTACAATTGCTAATATTGCTAATACTCGCTGATACTCATTGATACTTGCTGATATTTTCTCTTTACACCCACTGTATCCCGGATTTCATATACGCTGCTACTGAAGCGTCGAAATCAAGTTTGGCCATAACTAGTTTGAAATTCAGCCTGCCGCCGGTTGCGCTCTCAATATCACGCCTCATTGCTTCTTCATCAAAACTTCCTATAGTCACATATCTCATGATCCACTCATCGCGGTTCTTCTCACAGCGATATATACGAACTCCTTCATATTTTAGAGACAGTATGTCGCAGACTTCAGAAATTAACCGCTTTTCCATTTTGACAGTATTTTTTTCTCTCTTCCTCTGTTCTTGCGCTATGGGATCAAAATCACTTATTGCGTAGTACAGCATCCTGCATTCCTTTTCACAGCAATCATGTTCACACATATCATCTTTAGTCATCCAGCCCCTATGTTTGCTGCAGCTGCAGTATCCGATTGCGTTCTTGCGGCTTTTGATCTGTCCGTTCATATATCTGACATTAATCTGTCCGCTGTCTTCAATTGTGATCTTGTCTTCAACAGTAAAAGCTGACATCAGCATATTCTCAACCTCCCCAAATCTCCTTATCAAGCATCTCTTTGTGTTCACAAGTATACTCGAAAAAGACAGATTAGCAAGGTGTAATGGCCCTAATTTCCAGTGATTTCAGGCCATTTCAGCTAGCGAGTACATTATTTCGTCCTCACTAGCTGAATATGCTGCTGTCAGCTAAATTAAGCTTCTAATATTTTTTTTAATAGATCTGACCGGTATCTAATAAAGTGGCTTGATATGATGCTCATAGCACACTCCTGAAGATTCTTCCGTTCATGATCCTAACAAGGACTTAACTGATGCTCGAAGCATTCACCGCTAAGATCAGCATTCACAAGATGTATGCTGTAAGTAAATTCCATATAAATGAAGCCCTCTTTCCTCGTGTTTACTCTATCGATTACTGCCTGGAACTTGTTACCGTGATAGGTATAAAACATATTCTGGCCTGCTTTATATTTTGGGGTGCTACCGCTCACATCAGTTGATCCGAAAGTAAATATGCAGCAATATTTTCCCTCCGCGTCCCCCGCACATGCACCGCCTACCACATCATTCAGTTCATCATCTTTAAGTGCATTTTCCCGTAACTCTTTTTCCTTATTCTCTTCCATTTCATTCACCTCACTTATTCAGTTTTTTCTGATGCTCATAGCATACTACTGAAGATCCTTCATCAAGCTATATGGTATACTCCAATTCCTATTCAGCTTTTAACTGATGTTCCCAGCATATTCCATATGATCCTTCATCAAGTTTTATGGAATACTCGAATTCCTCGTTAGTCCATCCGGCAGTACTATCACTGACTTTAGTTATCACTCCAGGAAAACTCTGGTGACCATCCCAATACAGGATTCTCATTCCAGCAGCAAATTTCGGAGTTTGACCACTTTTAGCAAAAGAAGTAATCTTACGGACAAGACTTTCTTTTTTTGGTTCAGTTTCTTCTCTCCCGCCAGCAACATCCTTAAGTTCATGATCCTTAAGTGCCTTATTTTCAAAATTGTCCATGACATTTCCTCCATTATTCGGGTTGATAACTTATAATTAACTTGATTATAGCACTTTTGCACAAGAATACAATTATTTTTTTGCTATCAAAAGCCTATCACTGCAAACTTTTTTCAAGTATTCAGCGACCTCTGCCGAAACATCATCCATAGCGTCTGCGTTCTCTATTTCGATCATCAAAACCTCCGCCCGGCAAACGCGTTTTATCAGAGAAATAAACGTCGTTACAGTCCGAACTTCTGCGGCACGCCCCCCTTCGTCCCATTCCACGGCAATTGCCGACGACAAAGCCGCCAGATCGGCTCTCTCGCTTTCATTTCGTATAAAATCTCCTATCTCTATCTCATCTGACTCGATCAAAGCTTCCAGCACAGATGCCATCCAGAAGCACTCAACGGTTTTCATTGCATATGAGCTGATATGAACGCAGTCCGCATTCTGCGGCTGCTCATAGTCAGCTGTCGTGAATCTGTCTGCTGCCATATTTCCGCCAGTCAGACATATCCCGTCGCTGCACATATTTTCATATTCTGATGTCAGCTCCTCTGACGGCTTTACATTCAAATCAATAGCCAGTCTGTTCACCATGCTGTGATAGAGATCAACCGCCTTGGCGCGGCTGCCTGTTTTGTTCAGCGCCTTGATCAGAAGCGCTGCGTTTCGCTCATTGTATGGATCCATGGCAAGACTCAGCTGCAGGACTTTGATTGCCTTTACCCATGACGACTGCTCACAGCAGCAAAGCGAAAGCCGATTCAGCATATCCAGTTTCAGATTGTCGAAAAAGTTCCTGCTGACGATTATCCGCTCGTTCAGCTCATCGCATCCTCTAAAATAACATCCTTCAAAAAAGTCGCCCTCCAGCAGTGCAAGATGGTGTTCAAGTTCCGAACATCCAGCATTTGCAACGTTAGGCGTGAATTTAAGCAATTCTCCCACATCTGACCATAATTCGTAAGATTCGTTTATACCGCAGTGATCCTTCGTAGCCGTCAGGAATTCGCATCCATTTTCATCAGGTCCGATGATCTTCCTAAGCTGCCAGAGATTGTAACGCAGATTATAGCGGGCAGCCTCTGAAGTGCTGTCCGGCCAGAGATAACCGATCAGTTTTTCGCGGCTCACCATCTTGTCACTCTTGTCATTCTGCGATACCAGAAGAACCAGCAAAGCAGCTGCCTTGTTGTTGATTTCCTGCGTGATATCGCTGTTATCTAATAGAAATCTTGGCTTTCCAATAAAATACATCTTAAACATTTGCAGCCTGCCCATCTTTCTGAACGTAAACAAGTTCGCCATCTTTGATCGTCATGGCAACGCCAACATCCTTTAGCTGCGACTTGTCAACGGTCTCGATATCGCTGTCAAGTATCACGATATCCGCCGCCATTCCAGCCCTCAGACTGCCGACTTTGTCCTCTAAGAACAAAGTATAGGCGCCGTCGCTTGTGTACATCTTCAGTGCTTCTTCAAGCGTAACGCTGTGCCTGCTTACAGGATGATTTACGGCGTAGTGAATGCCGATCATTGGCCTAATATCCATTATGTCTGACCCGCCGCATATCCTGATGCCGTGATCAAGGATCTCACGGAATGGATTAGAGGTCAGATACCTTTCACCCAGCCTCTGTTCATACATCTTTCCTTTGCCGCCCCACGCCATTTCATAGGCCGGCTGCATGCAGAGTATCAGTCCAAGCTTGGCAGCTCTTTCCATCTGCGGCTCTGTGATAAGTTCCGCGTGCTCTATCCTGTGCCGCATTTTGCTGACGCCGAACCGCTCGGCTGCATATTCGTGAGCAGAAATCACCCATTCTATTGCCGCGTCACCGATAGCATCAAGCCCCGTCTGCAATCCTCTGCGATAGCACTCCAATACAAATTCATTGAGATACTCCCTGCTGATGCAGAACGTTCCCCGATTTCCTGGGTCGTCAGCATAATCAAATGTCAGTGCAGCTGTCCTCGCGCTCATCGTGCCATCCACGTAAAGAGATCCGCCAATTCTTTTCAGGCCCATTGATACAACTTTTTCTATGTCATATGTCGGATAGCAGAGTTCAATATTCAATTGATATTTATCGCCCTTCTGGTAGATGAAATCTGCTTCACGGCTGCCATTCTCCGGCACGCCCATGTTGCCGCCTTCCAGGTCAGCAACAGTTGTTATGCCGCTGGCGTGGATATCCTTCATGACTTCCCAGACCACGCGGTCACAGTAATCGTCGCTGAACCTGCCGACAATCTCAGAGTACAGTCTTACGCTGGCTTTTCGCTTGAAAATGCCTGTCGGCACATCGTTTTCATCCTTCTCAACACCGTCAAGAACAAAAGGCACCTTGAAATACAGCACACCGCAGCTGTTGAGGATTAAGGTGTGCACGTCCTTGGACCATACGGCCAGTGGAATATCACCGCAGATCGCGTCCAATTTTTTTCGATCCAGCTGCTGTCCATCTGCCATCTTTTCAGGCTGGTAGCCATGGGCAATAAGGAAATCTCCAGTCCGGTCCTTTAAAGCCTTTGTGATTGCCTGTCTTACTTCGTCCAGCGTCCGTGCTTCACTTAAACCTGCCCAATGACGAGTGACTCCGCAATAAACAATATGAAACTGGTTGTCGATGAAACCTGGCAGCACCGTGTTTCCTTCGGCGTCGATTATTGTCGTGTTTCCGTCTGCCCAGCTGAAGTAGCCGTCAGCATCGCTGCCCAGAGCTTTGATGACTCCATTCTGATAACATATCCAGCTTGCCCGCTTATTCGCCGTGCTTGATTCGTCCATCGTCAGGCATCTGGCATTTTTTATTATGACTTTCTCATCCATTGAGATTCTCCTCTTATTCAGTTGATTTAGAAATACTTCACATGCTATTAGTTTACTGCAAAGCATCAGTAAATTGAAGCATCTATTTGCTGTGGCAGAAGTAAAAAAAACGGAAATCCGCTGCCAGAGCGGATTTCCTGCATATAAAATATTTTTATCTACTTCTCATAAACTACCTTGCCGCCGACCATCGTCAGCACAGGAGCCATGTCTTTGATCTCCATTGGATCTATTGTGAAGATGTCTTTGTCAAGGATAACAAGGTCAGCGTACTGGCCGGCTTTGATGCGTCCCTTCTTGTCTTCAGCAAACTCTGCATAGGCGCTGCCTTTGGTGTAAGCGTCAACCGCAGTGTAGACGTCCACGCACTGTGCAGGATAGAAACCGCCGTCAGGGAAGCCCTTCTTGTCTTTTCTCGTGATCGCCTCGTAGAGGTTCGGGAACGGATTGCAGCTCTCAACCGGACAGTCAGTTCCGAAGGCCATGTGAGCGCCCTGCTTTGCGAATGAACCGAATGCGTATGACGTTGAACTCAATTCCTTGCCGCAGCGAGCTTCAACAACATGCATATCATAATCCAGGAATATAGGCTGTACCAAAACGAGGATTCCGTCCTTGACGATCCTGTCGATAAGTCCCTGGTCTGTGATCTGGCAGTGTATCAAAGCATGACGCAGCTTGTTCTTGCCGTCTACGAAAGCTTTCTCGTAGCAGTTTATCGTCTGCTCTACGGCTGCATCGCCGATAACATGAGTAACAACCTGCAGATTGTGCTCTTTGGCGATCCTGCAGTACTCTTCCATATCTTCGTTGTTTATCCATTCCAGCCCGTGGTTGCTGCGGTCATCTACATAACCGTCACGCAGCAGTGCAGTCTTGGCCCCGAGGCTGCCGTCTTTGAACAGCTTCAGCGGTCCCAGCTGCAGCCAGGAATCTTCAGGATAAAGTTCCTTTATCCTAGAGTGCTCGCCCACAGTTAGATAATTATTAAACGAATTGAGGTCATTGAAGCATACCTGATGTCTATACCTAACAAGTGCTTCACCTGAATCATATATCTCGTGGAACAGCTTGAACGCTGCCGGTCCATCCATGAATGTAGTGCCGACGTCGTTGCTCTGAACGCTTGTCAGGCCATGAGCCACTGCATATTTCATTGACTCGCCCAGCATTACGCGGCGCTCCTCCAGTGAAAAATCAGGGATCACATCCTTGATGTAATTGCAGGCGTTCTCATCAAAAACACCGTTTGGATAACCGTCTTCTCCAATGTGAAAAGTCCCGCCCGGATACTGAGGTGAATTACCGTCGATACCAAGTTTTTCAATGGCTTTCGTGTTGGAGGAAACGATATGTCCGCATACCCTCTCCAGTACGATAGGTATTTCCGTTGAGATCTTGTCCAGGTCGTGACGATCAGGCATCCTGTCGCTGTCCTCGAATAAGTCCTGATTCCAGCCAATTGCATGCATGCCGTTGGCAACACGCTCAGGATGATCTTTGATGAACTCGCGGCCGCGGCGTATCATCTCGTCGATTGACGGAACGCCATCGATGTCGACCTGATACATGACCTCTGTCATCTGCATGAAATGCATGTGGGAGTCATTAAGCCCAGGGATCACGGTTTTGCCGCCGCAGTCAATTTTTTTGGTGCCCGGCGCATCCAGTGCCAGGATTTCCTCATTGCTGCCGACCTTTGCGAAAAGGCCATCTTCGATCAAAACCGCTTCCGCGAATTTTTCTCTCTCAACATAGATTTTTCCATTGTAAATTATTGTTCTCATTTTGTTTGCAACTCTTTCTTGTTTTTCTTATCAAAGATAAAGTAAACTACAGCGCCTATTGCAGGTACTGCAAATCCAGTGAATCCTGAAACAGGATCCTCGATCGCTGTGTTGATTACCAGAGCCAGGAAGATGGCTGATGTAATTACTACAGATACAGGATACAGCCATACTTTGTAAGGTCTTTCGATCTTTGGATATTTCTTTCTCAGGATGATTACGGCGATAATGATCAGAGTATTGAATACCATGCTGGTCATTACTACCATGTTAGTCAGCTGGTCAAGGTTTCTCAGGCATACCAAGATGATTGAAAGCACTCCCTGTACGATGATAGGCACCGTTGGGACTCTGTACTTAGGATGCAGCTTAGTAAAGCTCTTGAAGAAGTGTCCGTCCTGAGCCATTGCGTAGTACATACGCGGCTGAGCCATGATCAGTCCGTTGAGGGATCCGAACATTGCCAGTATCATTCCTACTGATACGATTACCGCGCCTGCGCTTCCAAGCACTTTCTTGGCTACTGCAGTTCCGAGATAGAGATCTCCGCTGTTGATCATAGAAACGATCTGGTCATGAGGCAGAACTCTCATGATTGCAAAGTTGAATAATGTGTAAATTACTGTGATGCTGCCGATTCCGATTATCAGAGCCAGAGGAAGGTTCTTCTTAGGGTTCTTGATTTCCTCAGTTACTGTATTCAGATTCGTCCAGCCTTCATATGCCCACAGTGAGGCAACTACTGCTACTGCGATCATGCCGAAAACGTTAGTGTCATTGTCTGCAGCATATGTTGATGCCGAACCCAGTGACAGGTCTGGCGTAACATGACCCAGGAACAAAGCAGCCAGCATTACGATAGCGATCGGTATCAGTTTTGCGACCATCGAGATGTTCTGTACGATAGAAACGGCTTTTACGCCGAAGAGATTGTAAGCCGTCAGAATGATGATGAGTACGATTGCCGCAACTTTGATGCCTGTGTCGCTGATGTTGATAAACGACTTGGCAACAGTCATCATTGCAATTGCTATTGCTGCAACGGAACCAGGTCCGCCGATAAGCCAGTCTGTGAATCCGCACATGAATCCTACTACAGGATGATATGCTTCATTCAGATATACTACACGGCCTCCGGCCTTAGGCATTGCAGTTCCCAGTTCAGCGTAGCAAAGTCCGCCGAACAGTGAAATCACTCCGCCGATCAGCCAGCAGATCAGTGCCAGTCCTGAGTTCATTCCTGTTCTCTGCAGAACGTATGCGCCCAGGTAGAAAATTCCGGAACCGATCATGATTCCGCCAATGATGCTGACGCCGCCAAAAACTCCGATTTCACGTTTAAACTCGGTTTTTTCGGTGGTCAGTTCCTCTAACTTGTTGTTTTCGTCCATAGTTAGTTTCCTTCCCTTCATAATAGATGATTGCGATAAAATTTTCAAGATTAATCATACATTATTGCTGTTATATATACCGTTTTACTTCATCTGTTTGAAGGAATAAACACGTAAACACTTTTTAAACATTCATTGCAACCAGCCTTAAGAACGGCTATAATCAGACTATAACTCAAGCCAGAAGTCACCCGCCTCAACAAAGCAGGGGGCGGTCAAAAGGAGTCGCATATGCAGAATAATAACCAAAATAGTAACCCGAATCAAAGTCAGAAACCGCTGCAGCATCTTCCAATATTCGAAGGCATAAATGAAACCGATCTGCCAGCAATGCTTACCTGTCTTGGCAGTTACACCAGGACTTTTGCCAAAAGCCAGATGATCTATCTGGAAAGCAACGAGATCCGCTCAGTCGGCGTTGTCTTAAACGGCACCGTTCACATGCTGAAAGACGATGCCATGGGAAATACCACCCTCTTTTCATACATACGAAGCGGCGAACTTTTCGGCGAGACCTTTGCCTGCGGCAGCAGTCTCAGCTCACGGGTCAGCTTCATGGCTGCAACGCCCTGCACGGTACTCTTTCTGCCCTTTAACAAAGTCATCAACTCCTGCAGTATGGCCTGCATCTTCCACCACCGCCTCATTGAGAACATGATGCGGCTCATCAGTGAAAAAAACGTCATGCTAATGGATAAGATCGACGTCACTTCCCGCAAGACTCTGCGTGAAAAGATACTTTGCTACCTTTCCATCCAGAAGGAACAAAGCGGCTGCCCTGACTTTGTCATCCCGCTCAGCCGCATGGAACTTGCGGAGTATCTCTGCGCCGACCGCACCGCAGTCAGCCGCGAACTGGCGAAAATGCAAGCCGACGGGCTGATCAGCTATGATAGGAATTCATTCCATCTGTTATGACTTCGGCTGCACATAACTGGCAGCTGCCAATATTTTGATAAATAATTGACAAAAGGAGGCGATATGTTGCCTGTGCAACATATCTCTTTTTTTATTTTGTTATAATATAGACAATCCCGTAAATGCGGCGGCGAAATCGCAGACAACCAGCATGTCTGTAAACCGCCGCCTGCATCTTTTCAACTAAAACCACATAATATCCGGAGGTATTCAAATGGGCTATATTGCAAACATGAATCAGCTCGATATGCTGATTTGCTGGTGGAAAAAAGACTACAGAGTCTTTGCTCCCAAGCGCTTTGCCGGCGGCGGACGCTTCTCTGACACGGATATGATCCGTTATGGGGAAATCGATCGCGCTGACGACATCGTATTTGACGAAAAATCAGATCAGTCCTTTAAGGAGATACTGACTCCAGTGAGCCAGACCCTTTTCTTTTTTACTGAAGACCAGACCAAGGAGGCTTCACAGCCTGCCAAAGGTGCAGTGATCTTCCTCAGGAACTGCGACCTCAGCGGTCTGAAGCGGCTGGATGAAATGTATCTGCACAACGGACCTGCCGACAGCTATTACATCAAGCTGCGCGAGAACGTAAAGTTCGTGCTGATGGGCTGCAGCCATAGTTTTGACAGCTGCTTCTGCGTTTCCATGGGTTCGAACCATGCAGAAGGCTACGATATGGCCATCGACCAGCTTTCAGACGACAGTTTTGGTCTTGACTGCAAAGACGGCTCTTGGACCGTGACCTTTGAAAAACTAGGATGTCAGCAGGCTGACGTCTCCCCGGAATATGTTACCGATAATAAAATTACTGTAAATATATCTGAAGACCTGTCACAGAATGTCATGAAGAGTTCAATGTGGCGCGAATACGACTCAAGATGCATCAATTGCGGACGCTGCAACTTCGTCTGCCCTACCTGCACATGCTTCACTATGCAGGATCTCTATTACAGCGAGAACGGCAAAGTCGGCGAACGGCGCAGAGTCTGGGCATCATGCATGGTTGACGGATTCACTGATGTAGCAGGCGGCGGCAGCTACAGGCAGAAAAACGGCGACAGGATGCGTTTCAAAGTCCTCCATAAAGTTCTGGACTTCAGGCAGCGCAACGGTTACAACATGTGCATCGGCTGCGGCAGATGCGACGACATCTGCCCTGAATACATATCCTTCTCCCACATTCTCAACAAGCTTGATTATGCCATGGATGAAGTAAAAAGTATGGAGGCGGCGAAATGAAGATAAACAACGATTATATACCATTCCCTTCCAAGATATTGGATGTTACCAGACATACGTCTATTGAATACACCTTCCGCATGGCCTACGACGGCCCAGTCAAGCCTGGCCAGTTCTTTGAAGTGTCCATGCCGAAATACGGGGAAGCACCGATATCCGTCAGCGGCATCAGTACCGGCAATTTAGTTGGAGACGGCTGTGCGGCTGGCGACGGCGAAGGCTTTGTTGAACTGACGATCCGCCGCGTTGGCAAAGTCACCAATGAGATCTTTGAAAACTATGTCGGCGACACGCTTTTGATGCGTGGACCCTATGGCAACGGTTTTGATGTAAATGACTACGCAGGCGGCGACCTGATCGTAATTGCTGGAGGCACTGGCCTCTCTCCTGTCCGCGGCGTGGTAGACCACTTCGCAAGACACGCCGAAGACCGCGGACAGATGACTTTGATCGCCGGGTTCAAAACTCCAAGCGACATCCTCTTCCTTGAAGATCTTGGACGCTGGAAAAAAACAATGGACGTGATCATGACAGTCGACTGCGCACCTGACGACATGGTATGCAACGTTGGACTTGTCACCCAGTACATCCCCCAGATCAAGCTTGGCGACCCGCTGAACACAAGAGCTATCGTTGTCGGTCCGCCAGCTATGATGAGATTTTCCGTACAGGGGCTTCTCGGCATTGGACTTCCAGAGGAAAACATCTGGATCTCCCAAGAGCGCAAGATGTGCTGCGGCCTTGGAAAATGTGGCCACTGCAAGATCGGCAGCACCTATGTCTGCCTTGATGGACCTGTTTTCAACTATACCAAGGGCAAGACCCTGTTAGATTAAGGAGGGCAAAAATATGGACATGAATACTAAGAAACTGAAGAAAAACGCCTTCCGCGTTACTAAGGAAAGAGGTTTGACAGCCTCCCGTGTCAGGGTACCAGGCGGCCACCTGACAGCAAAATATCTGGGCGTGATTCAGCAGATCGCCGAAGAGTACGGCAACGGCACAGTTCACATTACCAGCAGACAAGGTTTTGAGATCCCCGGAATACCATTTGAGAAGATCGAAGAAGTCAATTCTGCACTGCAGTCTGTCATCGAAGGGCTGGAAATCAATCAGGAAGAGCCTGGCGCTGGCTATCCGGCGGCAGGTACTCGAAACATAATTGCCTGCATCGGCAACCGAGTCTGTCCTTATGGCTGCTATGACACTTCAGCCTTCGCTCAGCGCATTGAAAAATCAGTCTTTCCTAACGATCTTCATTTCAAGATCGCGCTGACTGGCTGTCCTAACGACTGCGCCAAAGTCCGCATGCACGACTTCGGCATCATGGGCATGACTGAGCCACAGTTCGATCCTGAGCGCTGCGTCAGCTGCGGTGCCTGCGTCAAAGCATGTCAGAAGAAGTCTGTTGAAGCATTGAAGACTGTTAACTTCCGTCCTCAGCGCGACTCTAAGAAATGCATCGGCTGCGGCGAGTGCGTACTTGCCTGCCCTAACGCTGCCTGGACCCGCAGCGAACAAAAGTATTTCCGCCTGACTCTACTTGGACGCACCGGCAAGAAGAATCCGCGCATGGGACAAGATTTCATCAAGTGGATCGATGCTGACAGCATCGTCAAGATCATAATGAACACCTACGATTACGTCAATCAGTACATCGACCCTGAGGCTCCCGGCGGCAAAGAGCACATCGGCTATATTGTCGACCGCACAGGGTTCCCAGAGTTCAAGAAATGGGCACTCAAAGACGTTGAACTGCCTGAAATCGCTGAGGTCTACTCGCCGATCTACTGGCAGGGAGTAAAATACTGAACTTTTATGGAATAGTTACTGCAACTGGCGGATTTTCTTTGCTGATCATACCGTAATGGTCATATGCCACCACTGAATAATAGAGTGTTGTGCCGGAATCATACTCTTCAGTATCAATGAATGTGCAGCTGTCCGGACCGTCCCACTCACTATCCCCTGCACTTTCATCAAGGCCCATGCTTATTATGTATGACTCTGCCCCAGGCACTTTGTTCCATGTGATCACACGCTGGTTCTGCTCATTGAGTGTGACTGTCACAACAGGTGCAGGAAGCTGAGGCGGCAGCAGTATTCCGCATACCGTATAGCTGAACAGCGAGTTTCCTGCGGAATTGGCATCGCAGATTGCCTTGACTTTATAATAGTAATTAACGCCAAGTTTGTCTGCTGAACTGTCTAAATATGTACAGTCTGTCAGTGTGGCTATCTTGCTGAAAGTGCCGTCATTGCCAGCCTTTCTGTAGAGTGCGTAGCGGTCAGCCTTTGGAACCGGCTCCCACCAGACTTTGACTGCATTGGTATCGTCTTCGTTGCCGGTACTGATTTCCGGGCTGAGGAGTCTCAGCCGGCAGCTTATCATGTTGCCATATATCCTGCCAGATGTTCTGACTGCCTTGACTTTGTAGTAGTAGCGGCTGCCTATCGGCACATTTAGATCATCAAAACTGCAGCCGGCTGTTTTGGCAACGCGGCTGTAGCTGCCTGTTTTGGTCGTGCTGCGGTAGACGTCGTACCGAGTGGCGCCAGCAGTCTTTGTCCAGCGGATCTTGATGCTGGAGGAGTCCATGTCCGGCTTCACCGCCGTGTCTGGCTCAGCGTAAGTTTTGTAGCTCGTGGTTTCTGAAACCATGTTGATGTAGCCGTATTGGCCGTAGAACTGAACAAACTCCTGCGGTGAGGCAACCTGATGGTAGGCGATGATATTGTCGCCGACAAGGTTGTTGTCTGCAAAATAGACAGCATCATCGGTGACCTTCAGCAAAACCACCGAGTGGCCGTAGCCGCCATTGAATTTGCTGGCACGGGACAGCCGCAGATGTGTGCCCGCCTTGACATTCAGGCATTTATTTTTGAAATTGGTCACGTTGAACTTCAGGCCAGTGTAATATCTGGTGCTGCTCGATGCGGCCAGCATCGTTCTGGCCATCTCAGCGAATCCCCAGCATTGGCCAGTCCCGCGCCACTTGCTGTAATCCTTATACTTCAGCATCATGTAATCGATAACTGAAGCCGCCAGCTGATCATCCGTGCATCTTGCACCGGTGAACATGCCAAGGCCTGTCTCCGGGTCGATTTCCGCGCCTGGCTGATTGCCGGTATCTGTGCCTGTCGCAGTCCCAGGATCAGTAGTTTCATCGGCAAACACCTGACAGGTGCCCATCAAACCACTCGTCATGATCAAAGCGCAGGCTAGGAAAATAGTCAGTAATTTTTTGTTCATTGTTCTCTCCCTTCGTCATGGTTTCATTATGCGATATTTGTTCGGATTTTGCAACATTATAAAACCAGTTGCTCCTTTGCTGATAAGCCTGGGCACACGAAAAAGCTCCGGGTCATCGCTCCCGGAGCTTCGTTGATTGCTATTATGTGTTACTATTATTAGGAAAGAACATTTTTAAGAAGTTATTTTATTTTATCATCATCATTGTATTTATCATTTGAAATTCCGTGTTTTTCTATCATAGACCACCTTCTTTTCTTTTGATGGTATTAATATACCATGCTTATGTGGCGGTCATGCGAAGACAGTGTCACGGTACGGAGATGATAAGATCAAGATGCAAATCACATTCCGAAAAGATCGCTATGAGTCCCAGTGCGTGCTAATGTTAATACAAGGACTTCCTCTTCTATCCTATAAATTAACAGCCAGTCAGATGCAATATGGCACTCGCGATGTCCTTTCCATTCACCATTTAACTGGTGATCTTTGTTTTTGTCTGGAAGTGGTTCTCCGCTTCCAAGTATAGCGACTATTTCTTTCAGGGATTCAATATTCATACCACGCTTTTTCGCTAGCTTGTAATCTCTTTTGAACGCTGTAGTATACTTTAACGTGTATCTCATTTATCAAGATCTGCAAATAGTTCATCCAAATCGTTGTAACCTTTTACATTTGGATCTTTTGCAATCCTCTCTGCCTCATGCATAGCAGCAATAGTTTCCGCATTAGGCTTATTAAGTGAGACTTCGAATGGTATTCTGCCTTCTCTAAGTGACTGTCTAACGAAAATATTAAACGCTGTTGACATGTTCATGCCCAATTCATTAAATAACTTATCAGCCTGGATTTTCAAATCGGCATCCATTCTAATACTAATATTTGTTGATTGACCTGCCATGCTAACGCCCCCTTTCAATGTAAACAGTATACGCTGTTTGCACACAAATTGCAACTATTTGCACGAATAATTATATGCAATGCACGAATTTTTTAGTTAATCAGTCGCCAAAGCCAATCAGCCAAACATCTTCCCCTTCAATCTTGTCAAGATAACTCTGGTAATCCCAGCCCTTTAGGCCGTTTGGCCACTCTTTAGCCGGGTCCAGCTTCCAAGCTTTGAGGATTGCGGGTATCTTGTCCTTAGTCGTGTGGATGCCCTTTTCCCAGGCAAATTCCCCACTGCGTCCAATAAAAAGTTCAGGCGCAAGCTCATCAAAACCATGCAAATAGATTTCTCTGCTGCACGGAAAATGCAAACCAATGCACTGCGGTACGCCATCCCTGTGGGCCTGGGCTTTGCTCATAGCTAAATATACTGGAATGTTGGTTGGCACATAGTTGAGTTTAGGGCTGTTGGCAATTTTTTTGTCGATTCTCTCCATTTCTGCCGTTGCCTCTTCCTTAGAAATGCTGCGCAGAACGTCGAAAATGCTGGCCGTGCCGTAACCGTATGGGTCACCGGCCTCGCCAATAGGATCCTTTCCAGCCAGCCGCTCTTCAATATGATAATCTCTGTCCGCTTCCTGCCACCCGTAACGTCCATAGCAATACCACTTGCCGTCCTGGCGTTTGCAAAGTTCACCCACATCCTCCATCATGAAATATTCCGGAGCAGCCTTCAAGTACTCGATTTCCTTTAAGTACTTGTTTCTCCTTTCGAAATCCTTCTGGCCTGGGTTTTCCAGCCGCGACAGATCTGAGTTATGCCTAAGGTCCGCCAGCTTCACCACTGTTGCCAGCGGGTTCGACTTGACTCTGGCTAAATAGTCGGACCTGTCCTCACCTTTACGCCTGGTCACGCAATCGACAGCCTCAACTATCTCATCGCTGAAGCCGTACCCTCGCAGATCATCGAGGGTAGTTTCCGTGTCCTCCACAACATCATGGAGCCAAGCCACTGCCTTCTCCTCTTCTCCATCAACAAAACCCGCAACCGCTGCCGGGTGTCCAATGTACGGTTTGCCTGCTTTGTCCACCTGTCCGGCGTGAACGTGCTCCGCGATTTCCTTTGCCTTTGCCACACAATCAAAAGTGTCTTTTGAAACATTCTTTTCCATCATAAGCACTCCTTCCGCTTTTATCTCTCATTCATCTTACAAGAGAATAATACCACACTGCGGCGGTCAGTGGTCGCATATCGGGCGACAAAATATCTGGCAATTATTAGCACAAAGGGACCACCAAAGGTCCCTTTCAATACACGATCGACAATATGCGCATAATTCTCAGTTTTATACATCAAATATACATTTTGCTTTTTCCACATTCGCATTTTTTTTTAAAAAAACCAAAAGTGCGATTCCGCTTAACAGTTTTTCTAGGCTTTCTTATGTAAGGTTACCTGAAAACCAACTTCAGAAGTACAAATCCTTGTATTATATATCGCTTTACCAATATTTCATAATGGATCTTAGCTTTTGGGAAACGATATTTGGTACTTCCGCCTTCTTAAGTGCTGAACCACTTCTACATACTATAGTATGATTCATGTTTTATATACAGACTTATACATCCAGTCGCATTTTTTAACTTTTTTTATTTTTTTGCGATTTGTATACTGCATGGCAGAATAATTCTATGATTTTAAGAAAATATTCCCTAATTCGAAACAGCCAATTAATAATGAGCAGTTGTAAATGTTCATATTTTCGCATTTCGGATAACCTGGCCCCTTTGTTTGGCGGAAATTATTTTAGCACGCCAACCGCGGCGCGCAATTCGCCACATTCAGATAACCTGGTCCCTTTATTCAGCGTATCTTCTTCTGGTACGCCAGCCGCGGCGTGCCGTTCACCGCGTAGATGATGCCGCAGTATGTGAAGCCATATCTTTCCATGAGTTTCTGCATGATTTTGTTGTCGGCGTGGGTGTCAACGCGCAGATTGTCGGTCAGCGCCGCACAGTAATCGATGCACATACCGAGCGCGCCTTTTACTGAGTGGTCGCCGGCGATGCGGTGGATCGTACCGTACGGCTCGTCGTTGAGCCACGCGCCGTCTTCGATCAAAGTATATGTCGGGTCGGCGCCAATGATGAATGCAAACGCCAGCTTAATGCAGCCGTCTTCTTCACCAACAAAACAGTGGCCGCTGGCAATGTCTTTCTGTATGAGTTCGTGTGACGGATAGCCGTTTATCCATTGATTTTTGTTGCCTGTGTCGCGCATGAATTTACGCGCGTTTTCGTAGATCGGCATTATAGTGCCGAGGTCTTCAGGTCTCGCCTTTCTTATTTCCATAATTAATATACCCTCCGAATCAATGGGATTATAACACGGCAACCGCTTTTTTCCAATAGCAATTGCCGTGGTTTTGTGATTTCAATAATAAAATCAGATATATTCAACAGGAATAGCTGCAATGTTTTCTTTCATCCATAATACGTCGTCGTACATGCACACGATTGCGCCAGTTCCACGTTTTCTATCAGGGATACCATCCAGTACATCAAACGCATCAGTCATGGACAGTTTAGGGTTTGCACTCAGTTTGATTTCTACCGGATACAAAGTGCCATTTTCTTCAATGATCAGATCGATCTCATTCTCTTTATCAGGATGCTTGTCCTTTCCTCGGTAATAACTTACGTAAAGGCGATAATCTTTACCTGCATTGCTGTATGATTTCAAGATCTCCGATACAACAAAGGTCTCAAACAAATTGCCTGCAATAGCCCCTGCCGAGGCGGTTTCAGACGTCTGGTAGCGAGTCAGATAACATACAAGTCCCGTGTCTCTGAAATAGACTTTTGGGGTTTTAATTGCACGATTTAGCGCTGAATTGCTGTATGGCTGAAGTATATGGATGAGCCCTGAAGCTTCCAAAACCGATATCCAGTCTTTTATAGTGGATACCGTCACTTCAACTTCTGCGGCCACTGCAGAATAATTCAGCATTTGCCCCGTTCTTGCTGCAAGGGCACCCATAAACCGCGTAAACTTCAATTTATCCTGAACGTTCGTAAGTTCATTTACATCTCGCTCAATATATGTCCGAACATAAGAAGCATAGAATGTTTCCCAGTCTAAGCTTTCATCAGACAGCGCAGGATAACTGCCGCGGTGAATGACTTTCCAAATGTTGTCACAGCGCTGGAAATATTTTCGTCTTTCTTCAATATATCTTTCAGTTGGAAGAAAAGGCTCGGAAAACTCAATACCCTGGATCTCGCGCAATGAGAGACCAGAAAGTTCCAAAACAGCAACCCTTCCGGCAAGACTTTCTGATACATTATTCATCAAATGATATTGCTGCGAACCAGTCAATGAAAAGAGGCCTTTTTCTTCAGATTTATCGCATTCCATCTTAATATACGGAAATAATTCGCCAATATACCGCACCTCATCAAGAATCACCGGAGGTCTGTTATTTTTGAAAAACAATCCGGGTTCATTCATAGTTTCAGCTAACAGCAATGGATCATCAAATGTTACGTATTTCTTATTAGGGAAAACATGCTTCAGGATAGTGGACTTTCCAACCTGTCTTGTCCCAGTTAGCAAAATCGCCTTAAACGACTGATCTGTCTTTATGATGACTTTCTCCATAGTTCTATTTATATACATGTCATTACGCGCCCCTTTCTATGACTAATTTATACTTATAATATAAATTAGTCATAGAAATTGTCAACTCTATTATTATCTTAATGTATCTTCCCATTCCACCTGATTCCGTTATAATTGTCGGATGTCATGAGCAGACTGTCGTCCGGTTCGCTCAGAAACATATAGATGATAGCCTCAATTTCCTGGCTGTCACCATACCAAACTGTAAGGTAATCCCTTTTGTAAAGGCTGCCCTCGCCCTCAAGCCTGTCGAGGCGTTTGATGGTCTCGTTGTCCGCCATGTACAGTTCGCCTTTTATCGTGTCTGGCACTGTGTTGGCGTAATCGCTTCCGCTTCCACTGCTGCTGTTATTTGACCTTGCGCTTTTGTGGTTTTTCAGCGCCGGGTAGCTGCCCATGTCATAAAGATAGTAGCCGGCTATCTCAGCCTCACCCAGGAATTCAGCATCCCCGAGATAGCTGTCGTGGTTGGATTGGCCGGACAACAGAGTTCCGTAAACAAAGACCGGCATTTTGCCCTGCGGCAGTTTATACTTTCCCACGGTTTCGTTGAAGAGCTTGGTGAATTCCGGGCAGAAATCCGGGTATTTTCTGACAAAATCGCCAGCGTCGGCTCTGCAGAATGGCTCTAACGCCATGCTGTAGTCAGGGCCTCCACCAAATGGCGACCAGTCGTTCTGAAAGCCGCGGCCTGTGGACCCGCCAAGGGCTCTTTTCAGGCAATCCGCAAAACCATCAATGCTGTCGGCCTTGTCTCCAAGTACCATAAAAGCTTTCATTAGGAACGCCGTGATGATATATGTTGGCGTGTAGTAGTAATAAACTCGGATATCGCCGGGCATGGTCTCGGGTTCGGCAAAACCCCAGAATCTGTACTGCGGCTGACGGCGGCAGCCCCTGCCTTCTGCCATTACAGCCTTAACATATTCAATGATTTCATTGTCAGTCATGGCGCCAATGCACAAGTCGTCCAAAGCTTTTCTGTAGTCGTGGATCATTTCGTCAAGCTTGGTTTCGCTTACCCTTTCGGTTTTGCTTTCGTCTATTCTTTCGATTTTGAATTTCATAATAATACCTCCATTGGATCGGTTTAACTTTAACTTGTAAACACATTTTATCCCAACGGAGGCGTTTTGTATGGGTAACTGCGTTACCCTATTTATTCAGTTATAGGCGTGATCTCCAAAATATCTTTCTCGAAAATCTCAAACACATTGGCATCATCGCCGCATATGCTTACAGTCACCGAATGATCACTGATATTGACGATCTTTGCCAGTCCCGTGTCAGTCTAATCCCCATTATCGCCGATATATGAAATGTTGCACGGTATGCTGCCCTTCAAGCAATACATCAGCAGGTTCATCCTGCGATGTGAATTGCCAATGCTGATCTCATCGCGGAACATCTCGCGGACCGGACCGTCTGATCCGCCTGTGCCGCCATTACCAGCAGCGTACCGGTCAGCAGCTGCGCCATAGGAAGCTGCATCGCGATCAAGTTCTTCGTACCAGCTCTTATCCAGCCCAATGATGTCACAAAGCACGTTCAATATCCTGTTTCTGGCGTAGTCGGAAAGCTGGCTCCAGATGCTGACTGCCGTGTTCCACAGATAGTCGTGCCTGATCATGTCCTTGTCCTGCAGTCTCAGGCCCTCTAGCAGGAAGACGATCTCCGTCAGATTCGGCGTCAGAAAGACAGGATGAGCGGTCGACACCATTTTCAGGCGGCCGCTGTACCTTTTATAGTCGACGGAAAACCTTTGATCAAAAACGCTGATGCCGTAGCGCAGCCCCTGCATGTCGTTTCTGATCGTATCTATGCTGACCATGAACTCCTCCGCCAGCTTGTCCTCCGAAAAACCGCCGTCGTCCTTGCCGTGCAGCATCTTTGCTATCGTGATCTGGCGCTCAAGCGCCGTGAGCTGCCGCGGCAGCGGTTTGATGTCGAATGCATAGCCACGATGCCGGGCTTCGTCGCCGAGGAAGGCGAAAAAGTCGTTGAAAACGACATACTCTTTGTAGCTTTTGTTCTTGATCTTCGCTATGGCGTACGCCGCCGCGGTCCTCAGACCGACGCAGTCGTCAGCGCTGATCATGTCGTTGTCGCCGTAACCCATCCCCCGCAAAAGTTTTACTGCGGACTTTGGCTCAATGCCGCTGTATTTCCTTGCCGCAAGGTCTGCGAGGTAGTCATCCGACATTCTCTTGAAAGTTATTCGTGCAGCCATTGTTTCGCCTCCTCTACTTTTCCCATATTCCAGATTCCAGGGCTTCTTGAAATGTCCGATTATTTTCCTCAGCATAGTTTTTCAGTCTAGCTTTCACAGAATCAGCATTCATACAAGCAGCACCTCCAGATAGGATCTCAGTGTTTTTTCACACCTGAGCATCTTTGAGTAGTAGTAAAGCTTATCGATATTTCTATCTTTACGTTTCAGGTAATTTCTGATGACCTCTGATGTTTCCTCAATTCCAGCTTTATTTCTGTAGTAGACGATGTCAGTTACTGTTTTTTCGATATCAAAAATTTTAAACCCACCGCCACTTTCGTTTACTTCTATTTTGCCAGTTTCCATGCGCAGCGGAGCAAAGTAATGAATACTTACTTCAGGCCAATCTGGGAGGCTCATAGGCTTACGACCACGATCTATGGCAACGTCAACAGCGTCCGGTATGAATGTCGTCAAATCGTAATATCTGGCTGCACTCATTAGACATATTATCCCACTTGGCACATACGCCTGCGCTGTATAGAAATCATTTTCGTCACCGTCAAAACCCAGGTTTTCATATGCAGACCTATTGATATTCCTCAGTCTGCCGGCTTTCACAAGGCAATTGATTTTATAGTAAGAAAGCCCTTTATCTCTCAGTTCTCCAGTAGTATAGTACTTGCGTGTAAGATCAGGTATCATTTCGTCACCTCCTGTCTGAATTATACACTGAATTACATGTCGTTTCAACCAATTACTGCTATTTAATTTTTTAGCAGTAATATATTTAAAAGCAAGTACAAAAAAAGCACCTCCAGAATTTCGCTCCTGGAGGCACAATCGAAATCGTTATTCACTTAAGCAATAGTTTTATCACTTTATCTATCACCTTGTCTGTCGCCTTTCCGGCTACCAGTTTGGCGGCATGGCGCACGTGCTTGTTGTTTGCGACCTGTTTCGCTACTTCAACCCCTGCTTTTGCAGCTTTGCTGCCCGCAACGGCAACTGTACCGCCGGTGACAGCAGCGCCCTTGGCAATCTTTGCGCCAGCCTTTGCGGCTTTTGTTCCTGCAGCCTGTGCCCTGTCAGCAACTCTGGTTCTCGCTTCCTGCGCTCTTTCTGCGGCTCGTTCCCTTGCTTCAGCCCTGCTGACGGTCCTCTTCCTGTTCGCCACCTTGCACGGCTTTACGACCACATGTCTCGGCTTCTGGCTGCCGAATTTTCTCAACTCCCTGGACATCTCTATCCCCTCCTTGCGATCACGTTCATCCACGCCTCGCCGCCGCGGCCTTCCCGCACGTCTCCCGTGGTAAATGTCTCCAGCACTGTGAAGCCGCTGCCCTCGTCAAACAGCTCTGCTGCGCCAGCCTCGTCAAAATAGCTGAAGTACCGGCCGTCGCACTCTTTCTCACCGCTGCCGTACTTGAAGCAGGTGAAAAACACACCGCCCGGCTTCAGCGACTGCCGCACTTTGGCGATGACCCCCGGCAGATCAAGCTTTGAGAGGTGCAAAAGTGAGGCGCATGCCCACACGGCATCAAACTGCTGCTCGTAGTCGATGTCTTCGAACAAAACTTCCCGCACCTTAAGGCCGGTCAGCTCTGCCGCACAGGCACACATTTTAGCGGAGCCGTCGACTGCAGTCACATCAAAACCTTCATCAATGAAGTGTTTGGAGTCGCGTCCGGTCCCGCACCCGAGATCCAGCACAGCCGCGCCAGGCTTCAGATACTTCAGGAAATGTCCGTAGAGGTTGCTCATGTCCGCATCAATGGTCCCGCTGATATACTTCTCAGCGTTGGAATTGTAATATTCTATGGTTTTCTTCTCGTAATCTTTCATGTTGTTCCATGCCCTTAATTCAGAATTCGCCATCGTTGAATCTTATACCATGATTATACCATAGGGTGCAATGGGATTCACCAGTAAATATCGACTTTATCTACCTCCGAAGCGAACAAAAAACCTTCGAGTCATCACTCCCGAAGGTTTTTATTGCGATTATTTATTACTATTATTAGGAAAGAACATTTTTAAGAAGTTATGTTATTTATTTTATCATCATCATTTTTTTATCATTTATCCAAGTGTGTTTCTCTATCATAGACCACCTTCTTTTCTTTTGATGGTATTAATATAACATCTAAATGTGGCGGTTTGACGAAGGTAAGGTCAAGGTCTGAGGATGATGATATGCAGTTGGCGTTCACATAGAGCTTTAGCCTTCCTCCATATTCTCTTACCTAGAATTTTAAGATACCTTACTGAAAATATTTGTCCAAATTGCCAGCTATTTTCATCCATTCAATGTATGCTTTTCGCATATACTTTTCTGTGTTATTATTTATATATACAAAAAGCATATACTAAACAGTTATATCTTTTCTGCATCTATGGTCTTATTATTAAGACAAAGGAGATAAGTTATGTTTAAGACTAATAATAAACAAATGATTGGAAAGCATTTATCTGATCTGATCACAAACAGTGAATATAAGAGTGATCGCCAATTTGGTATAGCATACCTGGCTTTACGATACGGAGCGGTAAATCATGACGACATTCCGAATATGCAGAACCGTATCTGCCAGATAAAAAAAGGCAACAAGGGTGTTCAAATAGAAGATCTTCCTATTTTTTCTGAGCTTCTTGGCGTTTCTATTGAAGACATTCTCAGTGCAGGCACCGCACTGGCACCTGCTTCAAACAGGAAATCCAACTACTCCATTGCCTTCTCAAAAGATTCGGCAGAATGGGAAGCATACATCAATCGAGACGACAGACTCTTTCTTAACCCTGATGAATATAACAAGACAGCCATAGATTACGCTCTCGAGGCTGGAAACTATCCTTTTCTCAAATACCTCATGGATAAGGGATATATATGGTTTGTCGGGGATGATAAAAAAGAATACGCTCTTGGATTTGGTGCCGGAACGAGCATTGAGCGAAGACAGATTGGATATATCGATGTGTTAGATTGCCGTATGAAGGAGCAGGACAATCTGCGTTTCAGGATGATTGCACTGGCCATCGAAGCAAAAGATTTTTCAATGCTAGATAAACTCCATGCCAGGGAACTGCCTCTTCTATACACCATAAGTCCTAGGCACCACTTGACATTAAAGGATACTCAATTACCTTCATCTTCAAATGTCAGAAGCATGCTTGAAAGCATTGCTGCAAGTGAAAACGAAGCAATATCCTATTTCTTCGATGAATTTGAGACCGATGACGCAATCAATGGTTTAAAAAGTACTTTCATTTTTCCTTATGCAGGCCAGGTCCTTGATCTTCTGGTCAAAAGCAAGCGCACACAGGAAAGTAAGAGATTTCTTGAGAAATCAATCGACCATAACAAACGAGTCCAGAAGCAGCTCCTAAAACTTATTAATAATAGTACTACTAGCTGTAAAGAACTAAATGCTAACTTAAATCCAGAGTTGTATGACGATGACTACTTCAAGCGAGAAGCTTTGCGAGATTACTATTTCTATTCCAATAACCCTCCCACTACGGGATTCTTAGCCTACTACATGCCTTTCTATACAAAGGGCGCCGCCGGCTTCATCACAAATGTGATCAATGTAACTTCTTCATCAAACGATACAGAAGTTCAGTTCCTTATTGATGAGCTGAAGAAAACCTATAACACCTTTATCAATCAATTTAAAACAAAGGAGGCATAAAATGAGTAACTCTATCTTTGACTACGATAACGGCAATTTTATCTACCAGACTTCGGGTAACATGGGAATGGATTCTAATGGTGACCTATACATGCGTGTAGGAGATAACATGTCTATGGATCTCAACACCGGCGAGCTCCATACCGTTTCCGGCTGGAATGATGAAGACGAGGATGACAACTGAAAAAATGACTTTCTTCCGCAGCAAAAAAACCTTCGGGTCATCACTCCCGAAGGTTTTCATTGCGATTATTTTTTATTACTATTATTAGGAAAGAACATTTTTTAAGAAGTTATGTTATTTATTTTATCATCATCATTTTTTTATCATTTATCCAAGTGTGTTTCTCTTTCATAGACCACCTTCTTTTCTTTTGATGGTATTAATATAACATCTAAATGTGGCAGTTTGACGAAGGTAAGGTCAAGGTCTGAGGATGATGATATGCAGTTGGTTTTCACATATCGAGGTATTAATTCTGTTTAGATTTTTGCATAACTTAATTATATTATCTTTAATGAAGCATATTTGGACATTGTGTAAACCATTTGATTTTACACTGCCCATTAATACTTTATTTAAAAAACGAGGTAGATACACCCTTCTGTGACTGGTTCATAGTCTGGATGTATCTGTGACCCTCGTTTTTTTATATCTTATTAATCACTACTGCTTGGTAATATCATTGAATGCTCATATCTGAAATGGCAAATCATTCTCTTGTGCAAACTGATTCATTGCATTTCTGACTGCATCAACCTTGTCTGGTGCCTCAACTTTCACCTGATCCAAGGTATCATTAGCAATCGTCTGTGCTTTCACTGATAGTTCTTCTGCTTCCGGCAAGCCTTTTTCAACGGCGGTTTCATAAGCCTCGGAAGCAACGGCATATCCAACCATCCCTCCTACCAGACCACCGATAGCTTCCCCAGCTACAGGGACAGGGGAACCTGCTAATGCTCCAATTTTAGCACCACCAATCATGCCACCGACTGCAGCAGCATTATCTCCAAGATCATATGATAATTCAGTTGCATCAGTTTCACCTTTAGCATAATCAACAACAGAATCAAAAGATTCGACCCCGAATGTTACTAATCCTGCAACAACGGTTTCTTTTCCTATAGATTTAATCATTGTATGACTTGAAGACCCCATCCTTGAAGATACTTCGTGGCTGATAAATCCTGTTCCTGCAGCTACTCCTCCAGCTACGTTCCCCTCTTTTACGATATTGGTAACCATATCTTCTGCAGATATGTCCCCATTAACAAATGATCTCACATTATCAACTGTAGAAATTGCTGTAGTAATAGCTAAAGCCTCAATACCTGACTTTCCTCCTGACGCAAGCGATTCCATGCCTCTGACGTCATAGCTACGGTAATACTTTATTGGCATATTGTCCAATGCCTTATACTCTTTGGTCTTACTAATATCTATTTTCCCTGGACAATTACGCCATTCATATTTTTTCCCATCTACTGTAACTATGTACTCAATAGAAGACGGCATACCATTCTGTTTTTCATAATTGAATTTTATCTTTAAGCCAACTTTTTTACCTTGGTTAAGTAAATTTTTTATTTCTAATTCATGTTGCTTCATTTCTTCTCTATTAATTTTTTGTGGTAAATCAAAAATATTTTCTTCGCTAGCAGAACCACCTAAAAAATCTGAAAAGCCATGACTCCTGTCAAGGCCAGGTATCCCTTGAATCTTATATAAGCTCTCCCTCGGTCCATTTTTCAGTTTTACATCTTTGCATTCTATTAATTTTGTTCGACTATATTCATCTGTATGAGTAATAACATTACCTTTTACAATTCTGGCATTCTTAGCAATTTCAGATTCAACTTTTCTTGTATCATCTGCAGCCTTATACGCTATTCTTTTACGATATGGCAAACCATTATCATCATAGTAAACTTCTTTTACCTCATGTTTATCTCCCAGTGATCTGCTTTTAGTTAATCTTCCATCCTGATAGTAATTTTTAGCTTTATGACCATCTTTTTCTAATATTTGTTCAATAGACCCATTGCCTTTATCTATTGTCACTACACCATATTTACCACCTTCAGGTTTTAGCCTGGTTTTAAAACACTTATTCATAGTTTCCATATTTTTAAAAAAATCTGTTTCAGTTTTATCAAGCCCTTGCTTTTCGAAACTGTCAAAATTAGTCATTGTCATCGCTAATACCCTCCACTTTAGTAAGGACGTTGCAGATTTCATCTATGTCGTCATCCTCAAGTCCAGTCGTCTTTTCTCTGACAAAAGTCCTCAGCATGTCTGCCGAGCCTGATAGAAGTATTTTCTTGAACTCGGTGTCTGTCAGATAAAGCAGTGACATCAAGCAGCTCTGGAGCATCGGTATTTCGTCCACGCCCCAGATCATTCTGCCGCCAAGGAATACGTATTGCTCAATGAAATCACTGATCTTATTTCTGTAGTAACGGCTCATATCCAGAGATTTCAGGTCATTCAAAAGCTGTTTTCCACGAATCCTGTCTTTCTGAAGCCATGGCTGCAGAAGTGCACAGATGATCTCAGTACGCGCCTCCTTCAAAGGTTTGATATGCATTGGAATAGGATTTACGTAGTCCTTCTCCACCACGTCTGCCTTGTCGATCAGCGTCAGCACCGGGCTGACCCAGTCGTTTTGATAGACGACGGCGACACCACTCGGCAGCTTTGCGATTTCGTTGATTTGATCTTCGTTGAGGCCCATGGAATGGCCGACAGCCTCGCGGTCGTTTGCCTCAGGCGTGCGGAGGACGATCTTCGTGTTGGTGTTTTTGATCGCCGCAATGTCCACCGACGACGGCGACTGGTCGACGATGATGAAACCCTCGCCGTAAGTGCGTATCTCAGCAATCGTGTTGGTCAGCATTTCCACCGACTTGCCGATGAGGTTCGACTCACCGGTGCCCGCGGTTGTGCTTTTCAGAAGATTGTGTGCCTCCTCCAAGACCGTTATATGGCGCAGGCCCTCGTTGCTCTCCTTCTTGCGGTCAACGCGATATTCGTTGAGGATGTAGACCATCAGACCCATGATCAGCGCTTTCGTCTCGCCGGATTTTACACGGCTGATGTCAAGGATGCAATTCTCGTCGAAGAGCTTTTCGTATGACGTCTGATCGGCCGTAAAGATGAACTTATTCAGGCCGACCGTCAGCGACTTTACACGAGTGATCAAAGCGCCGCGGTAGTTTGATTTTATGTCTGACGCATAGTCAGAGCTGCCGATCAAAATGTCCAGCTGCTCGGCCAGCACTTCGAAGTCCGGATATTCGACCTCGTCACCATCAAAAGTTGACGAACCGAGGTCCCAGCCTACGGCTTCGTAAGATTTCAAAATTGCGTCTTTGAAAAATGCCGGCATTGCGTCGTACATCGGCCAGCAGACGCTGAATATTTCCACCAGACCGTCCACATGCTCAAGCACATGGATGGAATCAGGGAATTTGAACGGATTCAGATTTACCAGCTGAGCAATGTTCGGATTTGTGGAGTAGACATTCACATCGTCCCAGTTGCCGAAAACATCCTTATACTCGCCTTTTGCGGGTTCAACGACCAGAAATGGGATCCTGTCCTGATGAAGCTCTGTAAGCAGCTGATAAACGGTATTGCTCTTGCCTGAGCCTGTGGAACCTGTAATGAAGGTATGCATGTTCAGACTCTTGTTGTTCAGTTCGACTTTTTTGTTCGTTATCTGGCCAAGATCGAAAACTCTGCCCAAAGTTATCCTGTCCTCAGGGCGCAGTTCCTCTTTCCGGTCAAATACGTGATATGTGTTGACTTCTTTGCCAAATTCAGCATGCTTGATCACCGGCAGTCCCGGGACCGTCGCCCTTGGAAGACCTAGGTGCAGGCCAAGTTCTTTGCCGCTGATTTCAGTCGTTGCATCAACGTAATACGCAAAGTCATCATGAACGCCGTATTTGAACTTCGGGTGAGCAAACCTTGATAAATATTCCGTGAGGTCATTAAAATCGCCTTCCAAAGCCGGATTAAGGCTGCGCCATGAATTGATTGCCGCCAGCTCTCTGCCTGAATACTCGCCGTTCATCAAAGAGCGGTAGTTGCTGGCAGCGATTTCTGCTGCCGACATATCGTCAGAAACAAAGTAACCAGCGACATTCCACATGCCGTAGCTGTCAAATTCATTGGTACGATTTATTGTCTCATCTATTGAATGAAGTATATCTGTCACCTGCCTGTTTTCAGTAGTGCTGGATGTAGAAGTGGATTTTGACTCTGAAATCTGCTCAGTTGGTACAAATGTATTTATAATGCCGGTAATTTGACCTCCAAACTGGCCTCCAATCATAGAGCCAACTGATGCACCTGTCACATTAAGCCCAGTTGCCTTAATAGCTGTATTTGCCGCAATAGCAGCCGCATTGGCTGCATTTGATGCAGCATTTACCGCCATACTTACTCCGGCAACTCCAGCAACCATACCTACAATTGAAACAGCTGCTCCGCCAATCATTGCCGCCTTCTGCTTACCATCCATTTCAGCAAATGACTTGCTCCTCGACGTCCCGCTGGTATTGCTGTCCGTGAACTGTATCTTCTGATACGGTGAAAGCTGCGTATATAAGTTCTGCAGGTTTCTGCGCTCCTGCTGCACTGCCTGCGGTGTCTGGCTCTGCGCCACGATCATCCCAGTATACTCTCTCCCCTGCATTGCCAGCGCCAGCTTCTCCAGGCCCTGCACGAACTGCTCCTCCGAACGCTCCTGCTTCGACTTGCTGTTGCCGACAACACTGACCGAAGTCACATTGTGCTGGCTGGCAATCTTTTTTGACAGCTCCGCGATCTGGAAACGATCCTCGCTGGCGATTTTTATGCCCGGGAAATGACCGATCAGCGTATTCTTCAGCGTATCGCCGAGGGTGACGGAAGAGCGTTTCTTTGACTCGTCCGTCTCGTTGTTGCGCACGCCAAGGTAGAAGTCCGTTTTCTTGCCGTCGGAATCCAGAACGATGAACACCGTCGCATTGTAAGTCGACAGCGTGTTGAAAACCGTGGTGAATTTGTCCGTCGCCGGCTCGCCCTTCTCGTAAACCATCTCCGTTATGTGATAAAGTCTGATGTTGTCGATGATGTCGTCTTCCAGCGGCGGCAGATCAACGGTAGAGGCAATCTCCATTTCGCTGAGCCTCGCCAGATAATTCTTCCTGAGTCCGTCCTCAATCATCTCCAAACGGTTTTCTATGGTAATTTCCTGTGGCATAGCTTCAATTTCAGTGCCCGCATTCTTCTTTTCTATATCATTCATCGCCTAACCTCGCTCAATCTCTTTCAGCTGGTCTTTGAACTCGCCTAGCCAGTCGTTATCCGCCTGCAAAAGCTGCGCTTCCTCAGAAAGCTGCAGCGACGCCTTTTCCTTTTCCTGTGTCTGCTGCTGGATCAGCACGCCTAAATGTATCTGATACGCCTCCGCCGATGTGTCGAAATAGTCGTGAATGATGTCAAACTGCTGCGACAGATAGGTCTCAGCAAGCGGTTTGACCACGCTGATCGCATACTGCCGCCAAACCTGCGTGTAATACGTCACCTGCAGAACCTGATCTGGCTTTTCAGCGGCGTTGACCCGCAGAAGGATGCCAAGCAAATCTTCCTTCGGCGCCACATAGACGTCGTCCTTAAGCTTCATGAGAGCTTCGGCAATCGACGGCACGGCTGCCTCTGGGTTCCTTTTGATAGTGATGTTGCTGCCGTCGTAGGCCGGATCGAATTCGCCGTAGTCATACCATTCAACGAAGGTGTCGCGTATCTTCTTGACTTCGGCGGCTGAGAGTTCGCGTACTTTTTCAACAAAACCTTCAAAGTATGAGTGTACGTCTTCGTCCAGCTTTTTCGCCAGTTCCGGCGCTTCCTCCGCTTTCGTGATCTTTGTTTTCTTGCTGTTCCATCCGCCGATCAAATTCAGCAAATCAGCTTCTTCGGCTTTGAAGGCTGCCGGCATTTCCAGGTTGTCCCGCTGTTCAAAGGCATCGTTTGCCTTCTTCAGATTGGAGATCCTGGTTTCCAGTTTATCTATTACGGAATATATTTCTTTGCCGTCTGTCTCGCATTTCTCGTTTTCGCTGGTGAGCATCTCCTCTATCTCAGAGGTCTTCTCTCCCAACACTTTTATAGATTTGCATATGAAGTCCGTTAACGGGTAAACCTCCAGATATCTCTTGACCAGTTCGTCGTCCAGCGAGGAAATAATGTTCGGCTCCTGTATCCCCAGGTCCTCAATTATGCGCTTCTCCTTAAACGCCTCATGCTTGTCCTTCAGCATGAAAAACAGCTGATTGTTGGTGACGTCTTTTCTTTCCAGCATGTATTTCAGATCCGCCTGAAAAGTCTCAGCCTCGTCTGTTGCAACGACAAAGACTATTGGGATATATGTCAGCTCAGTGCTGTCAAGTTCGCTAACGGCAGTCACGCTCTCAACTTCTATGTCAACACCATCGACATTCAGAGATTCGTCCTCCACTCTGCCGTTGACTACGATCAAAGGGTATGCTCCGCTGAATAAATCTTCGTTCTCTTTCAGGAATCTGTCCTTGTCGAACTGCCTATCCTGATTTTCCTCCATCCATGCCAGCAGCTTCCTGATTTTACCGATCTTGTCATCCCTTCCGCACATGTCATTCTTGTGGAATATCCTGACCTGCTCCTCGCTGACGCCGGCCTCGCAGAACGCCTTCTTCAGCTCCTCATATTCCCGCTCTGTGCCTGAAAACTCAAGTTCAAAATCATAGCCGTTCATCTCATTGTAAAATATTGACGGAATCTGCCCAATCCAAGTCTGCAGCATGCCGCTCTGGTATTTCTCAACCAGGCTGTTGATCTTCGGTTCATGCCCATTGAATTTCACTTCCGTCTTCATAAGGTATGGATTATAACTCAGTTCCGCTTTAATCATACATTCCCCTTTCCAATTCCAGTATGCCTATAAAATCCTAACTTTTCTTTAACGTATATCTGCACTTGGGATAATTGCTGCATCCAATAAAATCGCCATATTTCCCGGTTCTATCTACCAATTTGCCGCCGCATTTTGGACAAATACCTGCATCAACTTTAACTTTGGTTTCGGTATTCTTTGCTTTGATCACATCATTATGTATTTGCATCAGCTCGTCAGAATCAATGCTTATTCACGACAAGCCGCAAGAGCCTTCATATGGCCATAATTCTGCCTCACAGGGCTATAGAACGGGTATTTCTTATTGCGATAAACTCTGGACCAGTTTTCAGACTTGTCGCTGCCTGCAATCATGCCATGATAATTTTTTGTTTCTATAACAAAAATGCCATAAGCAGACAGAAGCACATGGTCAATCTGAACCATGCCTTTTCCGTTTCTTAAGGCAACGTCGCTAAGTAATATATATTTTTCTGCAGGGAACTTGCTCAACTCATGGTTTACTACCCATTCCCCAAAGTCTCCATTTCCCTTGGCCCCACTTGTTTTTACAACAAGGAACAGTACTGTTGCGGCCACAATAACTAATACTATAATCAAAATCGTTGATAAAGTCTTAAGCATCGTTCTTCTCCTAATGTCGCATTATCCATTAAACCCTTGTATCCTTATTATACATTTCAGCCTTATGTCTGTCTATCTAAACCATGCGGAAAAGATGCAACCTATTAAAGTAATGCCATAATTCATCAGCATAAGGTGATGCTGCTATTTTATATGCTCTGTCATGTATGTCATCAACTGCATTTTTTACTAATATCTCACCTGATTTATTTTCATACAAGCTGGTAACATCTTTTCTACCGGTATTCACAAAGTGCAGCTTCAGGAAAGTATCAAAATCAGGGACCTTGTTTATGTAATCTGTATAGCAAGACATGATTTCATAATCCTTCTCTAGCTGATTCAGAAAAATATCAACCGAATCATAGTAATTCAATTTCTTCGATTGTCTTCCGATTCTAGCCGGAACCATCCAGAAGTTCGCCAAACAATGATAGTGCAAATAATATTCCTGCAAAAATGCCGGCCACTGTGAAAAAACGTTTCTTGTCTTTACACTGTTGCCAGCTTCTTCCACAGTGTTAGCTATAGAATTAAAGCTATTCATTGTATCACCTGAGAAATCAATATTATAACATGCGCCATCATCGTCCAAAATACGGCTATCTTCTAGGATATTCTTATATATGATCTCATAGAATCCCAATGTAAAATCTGACATGTCCTCATCTGCAAAGCCTAAGTATTTCTGTCCTGAAATAATTTTATTGTCCTCAATAAATATGATTGGACTACTTTTGTCACATATTATTGGCATTAAGAGCAGGTCATACACTTGAGATTGCTTAGAAGTTAATTTCATTATTTTTATCCCTCTTCGCACCCATACTAAACAATTGCACCAACAATCAAGAAATCTGTGACATGGCCATATAGTTTGCGTTCTGCCATTGAAAAGAGACTTCTGCCATTGCCTGGGCATCCATAGTTCTTCCGATCATTCACTGTTTGACATCCAAATGAAAAAGGAACATCAAAAGGCACAGGCATTTCATTGTTTTTTCCTGCATTTTTTACTTCTTTTGATGCTTTTGAAACTGCAGAATACAATGGCTGAAGTTTATCAGGTGCTCCTCTATACCAAATTTCGCTTTGATTCTTTTTTAGTTCAGTCATTGTAATTTGCGGAAATGCACAGTCTATATTTCTGTATCCTCTAGTAATTATCAACGTACTTGTAGTAATGTAATAATTCACATTAGTATTCAATACTAAAAAGAACGCATCAGAATTTACAAATTCGTCCATTAAATATGTAGTTGCCGTTGAAGGCAATAGTGTTTCTTCTAATGCTATTTCATTTTTAATGTTTTCGATTTTTTTTCTAAAATCAGCCTTATTCTTTTCGTTATACTTTAGTAGTGATTTCTCATACTTTTCTTTTAGTTCATCGCATTTTTTATTGCATAATGCTATATCATCATTATGACCTGTAAGACGCTTTAACTCAAATAATTTATTTTGATATAATCTATATTCTTCCCATACTTTATTTGCTTCTTTACGCAATCCAACAGTAGTTTCAACATCACTGTGGAATTCCATTAAATCCCTCATTTATTACTATCCTTTCCCCATCTAAATACTAATTGAACATCATATACCTATTTTCTATTTATAAGAATGTTTCTTTTGCTTAATGTGCATCCATCATTAAAATACTTACAGCTATTATATTCACACTTGCATACAAATTCCCCAGTTGATTTATCAATTCCAAGGCTTTTATCTCCTGATTTATCTAATGCACATTCGTAATTACAATCCATTACCTTCTCTTGTTCATCAGAGAATCTCCAAAGTGACAGAGTCCCCTGTTGATGCTTCATAATACGTAAAGCTTCAGGATCAAATATTTTAGCAATGAATTGAGCATCACTGCTTGACCCTGTGTAGTTAATATAAATATTGCTCTTAATACATATGTTTGATTTCATTATAGCCCCCTACTTCGAATCAGCATTATTATATTTGTAGCATTCTCTGCATAAACCATCTTTATAGAAATCTGTTTCTGGTACTACAATCCCGCAATAAGTACATACTCTTTGGTTTCTCTTATCCAGAGATATTACATGAGGTACATTTTTCTTGCCTGCTAAGTCAAATGTGAATTTAAGGCCGGAGATGCTGCATTTTACGCCTTTTAAAGGCATATTGGTACTTACCATTTCTGCATTAACGATCATATCCATTCCTACTGTAGTGTCAACTTTAATTCCTTCTGCAATAAAACCTTTTATCGGCAATGTAACAATATCAACAATCTCTCGCTTATCATCGTCTTTTTTTTCAAATATAAAATTAGCTTCCGTTGAATTATCGACTACTCCAAAATGCAAAGTCTTACTTTCTCCTGGAATAGTCATGCCCTTGTTAAAAATAGGGAAAAACGTATTGTCTGACATTCTGATTCCAAAGTCATTGTTTAAAATATATGTACTTTCATCCTTAGCGATTATATTTGCACCATGTGCTACAATCCAATCTGGTTTCTTAGGATAGTGAACAAATACTCCTTTTTTAGCATACCTCTCATTTATCTGCTCTTTAAATAATCGTATGTTGGCACTTCCACCTACAACAACTACTGCATCAAGAGATTCTAATGTTAGCCCCGCTTCAATTACAGTTTTCTCAAACATATCTAATATTTCGTCTATAAATGGCTTTATTATTCCATTTAAAGTGTCAATGTTCAATAGGTATGTAGCAGTATTTAATCCAAGATAGTTAAATAGTATCATTCTTGTATCATCATTATCAGAAAGTTTTATTTTTGCTTGTGCACTTCTTCCGAGCAAGTAGTTAATCGTGTTTTCTGGTATCTCATCAAATTCACATAGCTTGTGCTCTTTTGCCTGTTCAGAATGGAACTTTATTGCTATCTCTTTATCGATATCGTCTCCACCAATCTTTGTCCCACGTATTGCAAGCTCTTCAACTTTACTTCCTTCGTTTTTAATAATACTAATATCAGCAGTTCCCCCACCCCAATCAATAATCGCTACGTACGTTGCACCTACTAATTCTTGACGACAGCCAATGTAAGCTGCCGTGGATTCATTCACTAATTTTTTTACGCTTATTCCTGCCCTGTCAGCAGCAATTATCATGTTATGTCTCTGAGCAGGCGATGATCCTACTGGTACTGCAATAACAGCCGAATTAAAGTTATCATGTTTCAACTTTGCATTTACATTGTTTCTAATACCTCTAAAATAGGCTTCAGTAATATCTATCGCTGAATACTCTTTATTATTGACGGTCCACCGTGATTCTTTGTCATGAAGTTGTGATTTGAACGACCTAAAAATATGATATACATCGTTTGCATTCGATGCTTCATCCCCTACCAATACACTATTATTAATATTTGAAATTCCAACAACAGAACTGAAAGGTGATGCACCTTCTCCATAATTATCAAAATGTTCTTCACCATTAACAATATAACTGTTTACTACAGCTGTATTAGTAGTACCAAAATCAATACCAAAATATCCCATAATATCCCCCTAAAAATTAATGCCATTTCGCCTTAAATTGATGAATATTTCTTCATAAGAGCTAACAATACCATCCAGATAATTAGATAATTCTTCCTTTGGAATTTTCTTTATTTCTTTAAATATCTCATATTCCTGAGATAATGACTTTTGAATACTTTCACGAACCGCACTTTCACCATATTGTTCCATCAGTTCGCTTGAATTATTGACTTTTGCATATGACTCTTTCAGATTAGCCAATTCACTTTTAACTGCGTTCAGCTCTGCAATTGACGATTTTAATTGGTTTTCCATTTGATCAATTGTGCTTTTATTTTGATTCTCGATTAAAGTCGCTGCCTGCAATCTGTTATTTAATTTTGTTAATTCTCTTTCAGTTTCCCTGTATTTTTCTTGCTGCTTTATTATGATTTTACTATTGCATTCGTACATCTCAACTTTAATGTTTTTTGTAAGTTCAGACATCTCATCATACTTTGATGTATATTTACGCAATTCCTCTAATCTGCCAATTCTCATTTCAGGAATATGCTTTTTATCTTTTATTATCTGAGAAAGTGTTCGTTCAATAATAATCATCTGTCTTTCGCATGGCAGTTCTTTAAAGTCATTCGTTAGAAAACCTTTAATTTCATTCTTTGGCAAATAAAGCAGATAATGGGTAATTGTTACATCATTTTTACTATCTTGCAAGGCTTGCGATACCATCACTTTTAGCTTTTGACATACTTCTTTATCAGCCTTATTGCCTTCTTTCATTAAGTTTTCAATCTTTATGCCGATTTTTTTGTCAACCTTCTGCTTTTCATTTTCCTCCACATTCATCGGTTCGACTATTACATCTGTTGCAGGTTTCTTACCGTCATTATCGACATTTGGGTTTTTCCCCTGTTCAATAGCAGGTTTTGCTTCCGTGTTACTGTCTTTCATTTTCCCTCCTAAGTATGCTTTCCCTAAATTAACTACTTCATATATTCCAAATAAATCAATTCAAAAAGAAATCATCGATTTCATCTTGTGTCTTCAGTATCTCGTTCTGACTAACTCCTGCGGCTATTGCCAATTCAACAGACCCCTGCAACGCTTGACGAAAATCTGCACTAAACGCATTGTCAATCAGCACTTCATAAGTATCTGCCTGTGCCTGGAGTTCGCGCAGATAATCATCAAATTGTTTCTGCAGCTCAACATCGATAACATGCTGGTTCTCGAGGTACTGATTCAGCAGTCTCTGCTCCTTTTGATACAAAACTAGTCTGCCATATTCAAATGCAACAGAGGCAATACCTTCAGCCAACTGCCCGAAATCACTGCCTGCATATTTTGTTATAGCTGCAGATAGGAGTTTTGTCATAGCATCTAGGCAGATCCATAAACAATCCTCTGTATATTCAGACTCGCCTATGCCATCGTTCTGAAACAGCTCAGTTTTCTGACGTAGTTCATCCGCTAGGTTTCTTATTGCATCCAGTTTTTCGGCTGGAACCATGCCGGTAAAAATACCAGCCGATACATCTATATATTCCGCGTAGAGTTTAAAGATAAGTGCACTGTATTCCTGGCCATCAATGTCTACAGCATATTCAGACACCTCGCTTACCAGTGCGTACCAATCATCTTTTGAATAGTCTTTTGGCCATTTCCCTTTAGAAATACGGCTAAGCACACCGAGAGTGAGTACTGAACCGATTCTAAGCTTCACAAGCTCGCTTTTTTCATCAGAACTCTTGAATGCCGCAGCCTCTTTCTGAATCTGCTCATATACTGCCATGACTTTCTTCAGTTCTACTCCAATATCTGTTTTCAGGAAATATTCAATTGAAATTTCCTTGATCGCTTCAATTGACATATTACATTCACCCCTTAAATATCCGCTTTCTTAGTAAAGAGTGCTGACAAAGATTTAGTATTGTTGACTAATGTTCCAAGCGCTGTTTTTTCTTCTTCATTCAATGAAAGATAATCTTTCCCAAAAGCAGACAAACATTTTGCATACTCATTGTTCAGGTTTGTTCTAACCGATGCAGTCATCGTTAAGATTTCCCCTACTTGCGCATCCACCTGTTTTATTGCTTCGGTGTTACGTTTAACATCCTCAATCTCTTCACTTTTCTGCTTATTGAGTTTTACCTTTTTCCCTGCAAACAGCACAATAGATGTCAAAATCGTTGCCCCGGCAATTGTCCACCCAACTGGACCCGCCAAAGCCAGCAAAGCATTTCCTCCGGCTATTCCACTGCCTCCCGCAGCAAGGGCTCCACCGCCAAGCCAGGCTAATGCTGCATTGGATGCTGCTGCGCCAGACAGAGTTGATATTGCTGCACCAGTAGACGCGGTTCCAAAAGTAGTAGCAATCCACATAGCAGCATTCGGAGCCACTATTGCGAATGTAGCCCCTGCCACAAATCCATTTCCGGCATTACCGGCAGCCTTTTGTGCATAATCAGCTTCTTTTGCTGCGAATTCACATGATTCTATGAATTCACTCCGATTAATCTTGATTTCTTCAAAATCAGTTTCAAAGGATTTTGGGCTGTTCGCAATGCTATTAATAAGTCCTTCAACGAAAGAAATGGAATCTGCTGCACGGCTTCGTTCAACAAACAACCTAATTCCTTTATCGTTCATAAGCATATACGCATCGTTATATTCCTTAATTGATTGCTCAAGCATTCTGTCCAATTCAGCAAGTTTGTCTTTAATATCATCCTTCGTGTCCATCGCTACATCCTTGATATCCCCAGCTTTTTCAAACAGTGCGCTTCCCGTATCCAAGGCTTTGCCCTTAAGGCCGTCAACATCAATGTTTGATGCTTTTCCCTTTATGATATATTTTATGTCTGCGCCAGTTTTCTTTAATGATTTACCCATGTCCTTCCCCTTTCATGTAATACGTTATTCGTTATAATGTAACTTTTCCATATGTATTGCGTTCAGTACTGACTTCACACATATAGTGTATTCATGATATCCAATAAATCTAATCTACCATCAATTTGAACGATCTCGATGCAGTCTGCCCTAAAATGCTAATCGCATCAACATTTACAATATAAGTGCCTGAAGCTAATTTATATTGTAATGAACTGCTAAGCTTGCCAGAAGTCACATTTGGATATTTAGTGTTGTAAGTTTTTACAAGTTTTAATTTGCTGTTGTATATTTTGATTTTATAACTGAAAATAGGTGTACTCGTAGACGGAACAACTAATGCCGTTGTGATTTTCCCTTTGGATGTTGCTGTTGGTTTGAAACTGCTAATTGTAAATGGTTCATCATAAGGTGCTTTCCATTGGTTGAGTTCTACCTTCGCAATATGATCACTATAATCATAAGTAAGACTCTCATTCGGCTCATCAGAAGCGTTGCCTGCAAAATAGCCCTGACTTGCATCTGACAAATTTACAGTGCCAACTAGGTGATTATATTTTGGTACATGGATATTGACCTGATCAAGTGGAATCCACTGACCCTGCGCCATGCTCTCATAATAATTTCTTAATTTGAAACTGCGCTCCCCGTCAGTTGCATCACTATTATCATCCTGATACGCCATAGTGTATCCAAAGCGCTCATTTTCTTTGCCTATAGCTTTTACTTTAATAATAAGATACCACTTATCTTTGGAAATATCTTTTATCCACTGCCCATAAATCAGATTCCCTTTTCCGTCTTTCCAGCAGCGCAGGGTCATTCTATACCAATTTCCTGTTGAAAAGTTAAATGGAGTCCAGCATTGCACTTCTGTATCATGATGATGATATGTGTTTGCCTCGGCTTTGAGTAATTTATTTTTGTATAATACTTGCAAGCTGGTTTTTGCTGATGCAGAATTATCACAGTTTCTAATAGAAAAGAAGCAATACCTTTCCGAAGCACTCCCACTCTGCCTAAATCCACAATAACCGCTTATTACGCCATTTTCTACAGGATGCCAGGAATGAAGACACCATAGAGTATTATTTGCCATTTGATCAGAAGACCATTCGTCAGTTACAACTTCTGAATCCATTTCACTTGTTGGTTCCACATAAATCGTATTTGCAATGCCCGCATAAACGCCGTTCCCAGCTGTTCCAATCATCATTACTGCAATTATTGCAGCCAACGTAGTAATACTCACTCTTTTGATTACATTTTTCATTATCTTATCCTTTCCTAAATATAACTATTCAACCGTCCTAATAAATTAGTATTTATTCCATATTTGATTCCAATAATTGTCAATTTACATACTTTACCAATGCCTTTATATACCTATCCCCAATGTCATACTTTGCACAGTCTGTCCACTGTGTGCCATTAACTGAGCAAAATGATCTGCCAAATGTACTATTGTTATTGCCAAGTTCAAGTATGTACTTGTATGGTGAGCTACTCTTGTATTTAACAACAATAGAAAAGTTCTTACCCTTGCTGAGTCTGATTGCTTTCTTCAGCGGAATAGTCTTGTAGAGAGCTTTGTTCATGTTGCCAGACTGAGCGTAGACAAGCTTTCCGCTGGTCGGCTTGCTCATCTTCTTGCTGCTCGTATATATTTTGATGGTGTAAGATGCCGTAGAATTAAGATTGTTGACTGCCACTGCCTTCAGTACTTCGCTTTTGTCTGCTTTGAAAATGTTGCCCTCATAAACTGTCTTCTCGCTGCCGTACTGGTAGCCTGAGTCGTAACCGCCGCCATTATATGACAGCATTGCATCGTACGTGCTATATGGCTCAACAGTGTATGAATATATGCTGTTGATCGAAGGCACATAGTATGACATCCAAAAGTAGCCATCCTCTCCTGACCCAATTCCCCAACTGTTTTTGCATAGCCAGGCGCCGTTTTTACCAGGGCCATTGCTTCCAAAGTACTTGGCGTCGTAATTGTCGTCCCAGCCTACGATATCGACAACGTGATGCATATTTCCGTCTTTTGTTGTGTAGTAGCTCCAGTGATTACCCACGTGCACCAGTTCGCTGTCATCCCCAAAATACATATCGATGTCAGCATTGCCGTTTTTCATCAAAGCACGCTTAACGGCATTTCTGCTGGTCTCTGAAGCTGTTGATTTTTCAACCACCTGCGTGATGCTTTTTATTTCAATATCGTTATTCAGGAATCTGAGCTCTGGCTTTCCAGTGAAGTACTGTTCCATTTTATTCTGACAGTTTTCATCCATCCAGCCATCGCTATTCAAGGCGAATGGATATAAGCTTTCGTTTACGATACCAGCCCGAGATGTGATAAGTCCAGCATAGTCAGCCAATGAACCCGTACCGACTCCGTTGAAAGGCTTATCAAAATTTTGGCCATCGCCATAGAATGGCGAGGTTTTATCGTCAATATAACTGTGAAACGTAAAATACTCAAGATAGGCTTCAGAATAGTCCACGCTAGTGTCAGCAAGTCCAGCTTTGATTGCCGCTGACTCGATTGCACCAATGGTTGCAAAAGCCCAGCAGTCACCCTGTGTTTTTACTGGCGTAACATAGCATTTCCCGTCAACATTTCTTAGATCATAAGCAGACGGCAGAGTGCTGTCGGCAAAAGACATCGCCGGCACGAACGCGGCGACCACGATCAGCGCCAAAATGACGGCGCTGACCTTCTTTATAGATTTCTTAAACATATCGCTCTTCCCTTCAATATTAAATCGCATCATAGTCATCTAGTTCTTTACTAGGTTTTCTAATTCCATAATGATCACTTTCCAAGAGCTTTCGGAAGTGCCGCCACAACCAAGCCAACGGCAATGGCCGTAACCTCTACAGTAACCACTAAACCAATCTTTAAAATAGCCGCAGTTGTTAAATTCATACTGGTCACCATTCCTTTCACTTTGGAAAAAGAATATTTTAAATTCCATTTAAACTTATTATACTATTATTATTTTAGGTGATATCTCCATCCACAGCTCTAGTTCTTTAATATCTTTAATATACTTTTTCCCATTTTCTCCTTCTGCAACTGACTTATCAATTGAAATACTAACACACCTTGATTCATGATTATACTCAAAATTTATTCTTTTTAGAATATTAATTTCAGATTCGGTGTTCCAAAATCTTTTCATCGGTTCTAAAGTATCTGATAAGCACAGAACATATAACAAAGGATTTTCGTCATATGATATTTTCCTATAATTTTCTGGTAACAAATCGTCAAGGTTGTATTTATAATATGTATTTCTTGAACAAATATCATCATTACACATATACATGTTATGGCAACTAATACAATCAGCAATATATGCAAATACAGGAAACTGCTCACATGAAAACGCACGGTTTTGATATGTAAAATTACTATAATTATTATAACGATCTTTGCTTGAATTATAAGCACTTTTGTAGTTGGAAAGTAAATCGCTATATAATTTGTCGGCACCTATTATTCCGTGATCAAGAGTGTGATGCTGCTCTATTCTATATTTAAAGTAATTGCTTTTCAGTATGTATCCATACCAATTACCATCAATAGTAGTCCCATTGCTCATTTTTAAATTATTTCTACAAGGAAATTCGCAATCAATATCATTTTTCAGTTCTTCACTGCATTTGAGTCTAATATATTTATTATTATAAGTACACCTTAATATAGGTATACCTGGTGCGCAATGCTGAATTGGAATTTTAGATTTCCTGTATATATTTTGTCTGTACCAAATAGTTCTATTTACTTTTGATTCCTTAATCTCTGAAATTGTTAAGCTATCATTTTCATATAAGTATCCAAAATCGTGTGCCAATGCAACCAGTGACCAAAGATACGAAAAAGCAAATCTTTGATTTGTCATTGAATAGATTGACAAATTTGGATCAATTATGTTCTGTATATATGCCCCAATAAAAAACAGGCATACTGAATGCATTGTTCTTAGTTGCATTTCTCCGTTATTCACAATATCAACGCAAGCGTTAGCTTTGGCACCATAATCAAAGAATTTCCACACGTAATCAATAGAATCTTGCATCCTATCTAATGGAAAATCTGTTGATATATAATAATAATTCCAAGCTGTGGGTAAATTATCAAAAAGATTCTTTAGTTTATCATAAATGTTTACCATCGTAACCCTACCATGTACTTTCGTAATAACTTATCTTCCATAATCATGTTACTAACACAAAAAATAAATTATCTAATAAATCACACGATCCTCTGACATGTAATTCTTACATATCGAAATGTTTCTACCAATAACTTCAAGAATGTATAATGATTTTTTAGTAATTAATAATACCTAATGCTTGGTTAACATCAACGGATAGCCCATCAGTATATTCGTTCCAATACTTTAGTAATTCTTCTTTTCTATTACTAATCATATCATTGATTTTTTTTATATCTCTTTTTCTTATTTTATTATTAGTTAATTGTCTTCCATCAATTAGTGAAAATGATCCATAACTTTCGTGCCTTATTTCAACATGAACATGTGGCTCATTATGTTTACTTGACTCATTTGCATGAAAATAATACCTAATTCCATCATCAATAACAAAATCTCTAGCATCCGCACTTATCAGTAACTGGACGTTGATTACCCCTTTTTCTAACCCCTCCATACGATTTACATAAAATAGTAAAGGTTTGCTTGTGTCATTAACGTCATATCGCAAATTGTCAAAAACTAGATACTTTTTCAAGAAGTTTTCCGTACAATATAAATTGGCATCTTTACCATAAATGAGATTGTCAAGCCAATTCCATAATTCTGCAACATCATAGGTTTCCTCAACATTTTTAATCAAATATTGCCTGCCATTTATTTTTCTTAAAGGTGCAACTATTCGCTTGCCAATGATTCCATAATTTCTACTGTGAGGAATTAGCAACTCATCATATAGTTTTTCTCCAGTGTAAACATGAACCGTTATATGTATTTCTATATCCATATTTCAACTCCTATCATCAAAAGGTCAATAAAGCTTCATCACCAAACGCAATTGGCATCCATAAATAAATGACTTTCAAATCAATAAGTCCATATAATAAGCATATAAAATTCATTAAGCAAATTATTACTTCATGCAACGATGTGTGCTTTAATACTATTCAATCAAATTTCCTTTTATTATGTTTGAATCACTTCCACCTGTACCAATAATTGCATTAACTATATCGGTATTTTCTAGAGAATAATTAACTTTTAATGCTACTCCTTTAACTGTAGAAGTACCTTGAAAACATGTATTGAATCCCCTCAGTTTATTAGCCCTAATGTTGAAATCCCCATTTAAATGGCTACAATCTTTAAATAGTCCATAAATCTCATTCACATTCTGAGGTAAGTCAGGAGCTTTTACCAGTTTTGTGCATCCACAGAAAGTATAATTCATTAGATTCATTGAGTCAGGTATGATTGGTGGATAATAAAGCGAAGTACATCCATAAAATGTATAATACATTTTCTCCACACCATTAGGAATTTCCGGTGCATAACGCATACTTTTACAATTTGAGAAAGTGAAGCTTAGGCTTGTTACTTTCGAAGGAATGTCTGGGAAATTAGTTAAACTATAACAACTGTCAAATAAATGGCCTACTTTTTCAACATCATTAGGAATTATTTTTGTAGTTTTCAAGGAATAACAATTCCAAAATGTACCTGTTAAGCTTGTTACTGATGAAGCAATGCTTGGTGAAGCAACAAGATTGTTACACTTATAGAACCAATAATCCATACATGTAGGTTGTACAGTATCTTCAATCGTAACATACTTAATTTTACTTCTATGTTTCTTATCACACCAAGGTGGCATATTATTATCTTTAAACAATGTAGTATTGCCTATACCAGAAATTCTTAGCCAACCATCTGTATACAATGATGCCATTACATCTGGACTGCCAATCATATTATTATAATATGTACTACCGTCTCCGCCAATTTCCCACGATGCAATTTTTTTTACTGCTGCAGTTAATGGTTGCGTTTTTATCTTAATAGTACTTATTTTACCATGTTTGTAATTTTCAGTTGAACCTTCCCCATAAAATATATAAAATGTATATTCGGTATTTGGAACTAGAGTTTTTATTGTCTTTTTACTACCGAAGTCCATATATATTGTCTTTGCATATTTATTATATATTTGGCTAATAAATACGGGCTTATTATTTGGATTTTCCCAACTAATACTTACAGAATACGGTGTACTGGACACATGTAAACCAGTGATATTTCCATACTTTGTTTGTGCACTAACAGTGCTGGAATTACAACATATCAAAATAGCTATTACCAATGTTAAAATAACAGATTTCATTTTCTCACTAAAATTAGTATTAATCTTTTCAATAAACATGCTTCAATACGCTCCTTCCAATCCTGTAAAAGAAAATACCATCTAATGTTTTTTATCGCAAATATCATAGAATAATGTGGTGAATATCATCCGTTCACCCATTCTCCAAACCCCATGTTCTTCGCCGACTCATAAACTGGCAACAATATTTCTTCCAGTTGTCCTGCGAACTGCTCCTGGCTCAGTCCCGGCTGATAGAGTTTGTAACGGATCTCATCGTTGTTTAGATTTTCTTTCTCGCAGTGCCTGAACAGTTTCTCCGTCTCAGCATCGCTGCACACCAGATCATATGCCTCATATTCTACACGCCAAAGCTTGTCAAAGTAAACATCCCAGCGCGGGAGATTGTTGCTTTTACTGCTGTTCACCGCACGTGTCGTTGGCAGCAGATTCCACAGCTCGTCATGCGCTACATATGACCATGGCACAAAGTGATCTATAGAAACGTCTTTGTCATCCATCTGCTGTCCGGAGTAAATGTTGATCACCGGTCGTACATCGATGATATGCTTCCAATAACGCTTTGCTGCTGCCAGATTGCGTTCCTGCGGCGGCTGCAGCTTGCTGGAGATTCCAGGCACGCTTGGATTCCTGCGCTGCAGATAGATTATCATATTGTAATCTATCCAGCCCATTATTATCCCATAGTTGCGAGCGATGTATTCCATCCAGCTGTCTGAAACGCTGACTGTTGCATCAAGTCCGCTATCAAAACTCACCGTGTAGATCACGCCTTCGGTTTCTCGAATATAATCCACAGTCCGCTGTCTGTTTCGCCAAATGTGCTCATTGATGCCGGTCAGAAAAGGTGCCTGAAGCCTATAAGGTACGAATCTAGTCAAAGTCGTTTTCATCGTACGCAGTTCTCTATCTTCACTCTTCTCTATGAAAGCATGCACATTCTCCGGCTTCTCCGTAGATTTCATCCCACTGATATTCTGAACATGCTTGACGATTTTCTCCAAAGTGTCCGTAGGCCCAAGGTTCAGTCGAAACTCAGTAACCATGTACCACGCGTCCTCAATCATTGCATTTATGATCTCATCATATGAAATTGTCTGTTTACCCTCATGCGTCTTTTCAATCAAAGCCTTGAACCAGAAGATCTTATAACTTTCACTCATGTTGTCAAAAATTCTGATTAACTTGTCAATACGGAGGATTTCAGATTGTGGTAACATATTAACCTCATTTATAAATGAATCATTATAAAGAAGCACCGAATTGTTCAATCGTAATCTCTGAATTGCGATCTGTCACCGGTTTGCCCATTACTTTCTCAATCAAATCAAGTATTTTCTTTGCTCTATCGATAAAATAGGTGTCAAAATCGTCTAAGACTAGAGAATCATAATTAACGAGATGAGATTCAATCCTGTCTTTAAGCTCTTCTTCCGTTAATCCATCTACTTTTCTGAGAATCGATTTTGTATATGAGCTTGGGGCATTTCCTCCAATGAAACGATTTGTCTGTGGCAATATCGGTGTCTTATTTACTATGCAGTTATATTTCTGTCTCTTGATTCCGACTTTCTCACAATACGCCTCTGGAAAGATGTGATGGATGTCTGGCGATTCAATCATGCTATTAACTATATCAATCGTGATGTTATTCATGAAATCGCGACATTTCTGTATGTATAACAATGCCATAATTCCCTTATATGCCGCACTGTTTCTGGTCTGCAACGTCAACAGTCTCGTGGAAGAGAAGAAAGCAGAATTTATGGTTCTTGCCTGATTTGGTCTGCCATAGACTTCCTCGATGACATCTTCTATATCATTTGCATAGCGAGTCTCATTAGCTCCTCCATACATCTCACCAAGTATTCCGCACCAATACCAGTGAGACAAAACCTTTATAGTATTAGGCTCATTGCATTTCGATTTTCCAAGCACTGCACAGATTGCAGCAAGAGGGATTAGTTGCGTTGAATAGGGAAGATCCCGCATTCTAAACACAAATTGGTATTTCAAAAGGAACTCTCTTGCAAGTTGGAATCCTACAAGTACTTGCGGCTTGTTAGCTATGTATGAATCGAAATCCAGAGCCAACACATCTTTCTTTTTGCACGATATTGCACCTGCCTTACCATTTTTCTTGTCCACATAGCTTGTGTACAGTGTTACTGCCGTAAGGAAAGTTGTCTCATCTATGCCATCAAGCAAATCTGTCCGCAAGGTATCATTGGTCCCCTGTATTACATGTTTACACGCATTCCAATCTTTACGCAAATCAAACTCCTGCGTAGCAAATGTAGCTGTTACCAATTCAAATACCGTTAGTGCAACGCCCCCGGTATTCACATTTTCAAAGACTTTACACACGGCTTCCCGTGGAGTAGTTTTATCCAGCGTAATAACAGGCAGTTTATATGCTACAATAGTATCGATGACCTCAGCCTTAAATTCTGTAAACAAATTCATTGCACTATCATCACCACTGTAAAACTTAAAATATTCCATCATCCAATCAGTCAGCTGTTTGCTATGATATACAATGTTCAATGGGAACATCTTGTTTTCAAATTCTTTTTGACGATCAGAAAGATCAAGCTTCACGTCTCTGTCGAAATTTTCCTTAATTTTATGATCTGAAGGTATTGAAAGTACAGCGTCGATCCTGTCTGCATTTTCATCCATGCAAGTTTCCATCGAAAGATAATAGTACCTATCGATTTTCTTGTCTTTATCTGTCTTTGTCTTTACACATTTATTTGAAAAGACAGCCTGATATATAGACGTTAGTCGCTGCTGGCCATCAAGGATAAGATATTCTGGAGTCATATCAACATTTTCAACGCCTTCAATCATGCGGCACTTGAACTTGATATTTGGGTTACCATACTGCAGGCGCATAATTGCCCCCATAGGATATCCCTGCGAAAGGCTCGCAATAATTCCTCTTATACGATTATCGTCCCATGTCCAGTTTCTCTGAAATTCAGGAAGCTGAATTTTTCCATTATTGACATCTTCGAGCAACTGGCTCAAGTTAGTATCTACCGATGTCGGTGAAATCATAGTCTTTTCCTCCGTCTTATATTGCATCCATCACGTCAAGAAGATGCTGATATGTATCCACATCATGATATACAACATCATCTGTCGACAATTCATTGAAAAGTTTCTTTGCACATTTTATCTTTGCCTGTTCAATAGGTTTAAGACTCAGGCTTTCCATCGTGCCTTTCGTCTCAGCAATAAAGAATATATGCTTTACAGTTCCCTTCTGGAAGCATATAGCCCAATCTGGAGCATAATTTCCTACTGGTGTAGGGATTTGAAACCCTCTTGGAAGTTTCGCATAAACCACGACCTTATCATCAATATCCATCTCAGATGCCAATACTTTTTCTTTATCAGAATCTGGGAACACATAGTCTTGTACGTTCTTCTTTCCAACAACGGCTCTGCTGAAATCTTTGTTCTTTTCAGCTGTAAAAATAGTAGAATCATACACTCCGTTTGTCATATTATAGGTAATATCATCAACTATCATCGTTGCCTTCTCTTCGTTAATCAAGCGAATTGCTTTGGCGATGAATTCCTCTGGATTATTCTTAAACATTGCAAATTTAACTGGACTGATTCCTTTTAATATTGTCACGACACTTCTTCTAGTCAGATGTGTGCCTTCTGCTATCTTTCCGACCAGATCATATTTGACTTGGCTGCCTTCACCACGCTCCAAGTTATGAGTATGAGTGGATTCAGCGACAAAACTTGCACCTGATTTCACACTCTCAGCTGTCCAATCTTCCCCTTGCGTACCCTTTGTCACTGTGTACTGCAGTTGAGCAACAAACATTTTTTCATCAATATGAGCAATAGCCTTTTTAATAAGTTCAGTACTATCAAACTCCACAGTATATGTGTATTTGTGGTTAATGTAATTCCAAAGCGTTTGGAATTCCTTCTTATAGAAATTCTCGTTTAATTTATTTTCCTGAATTTTAGTGGCGTTACCATCCTCAATCATTCCGTCAAGAGCATGCTCATCAAATATTCCCTGTACCAGGACCTGAACCCCTTCAGCAATATCCTTTACCTTATCAGGAAGCAACGCCAGAGTCTTATTATCAGAATCTGCACGGTATTTATCTGTAACATGCCCATCCTCATCTATGTAGTCGTTCTTGGCAAGGTAGAAGTAAATAGCATGCGCCTGATCGCTTGTTATAGTTACAACATCATCTCCAACCTTAATTCGTTTTCCCTCGAAGTATTCCGGCGTAGCCTTTGTCGGACGCTCATATAAATCTGCTTTGATTTCTTTCTGCAGGGAAGATACAAAATCCTTGTACCCATCACTCGCAATAACCGTCAACTGATTAATCTTCTGGACTTCAGAACCCAGTTCTGACTCATCCATGCGGTCACCAGCCTGGTTTACGCAGATACGCAAACCTCGGCCCACTTCCTGACGCTTATTCGTGGTGCTGTCTCCGCCATGCTTCAACGTACAGATCTGAAAAACATTAGGATTGTCCCAACCTTCACGCAGTGCAGAATGAGAGAAAATAAAACGCACCGGTGTATCAAAGGACAAAAGCTTTTCCTTATCTTTCAAGATCAAGTCGTAAGCAGACTCATCATCACTGATGTCTGTCCCACGCTTCAGGCTGCTGTCGACCTTACGACCTTTCTTATCAATACTGAAATAACCGGCATGGGTAGCATGCACATCGATACTTCGTAGATACTGCTCATATGGCGTATCAAAAAGTGTCAGGTATTCATTAAGAATGTCGTTATATTCTTCTTCAAAAATTTGGCCATATTCCGAGTTGATCTCGTTTCCGTCATCATCGTACTTTCTGTAATTTTCAACCTTATCAATAAAGAACAGGGAAAGTGTCTTAATTCCTTTGTCGAACAGCTCTTTCTCTTTTTCAAAGTGAGAACGTATTGTCTCGCGAATCTGTACACGACGAATATTCTTCTCAGAAACATCGCCCTGTACCTCACCAGTATAAATTGTGACTCCATTTGTGAATGACACCATACCGCGAATCGGATCTATCTCATTGATGTGATAACCCTGATACTGCTCCATATTCTTGGATAGAGCATACAGATCATCATCCACCTTAACGATTCTGGTCTCACGGTTTATGGACTTGTTATAGCCAATCTCAAATTCAAGACGCGCCATCGGCGGCTTGTCCGGAGATACAATAATCCCTTCAAGAAACAGGTACCCGTCTGTGCCATGCAAATTTTTTATATCAAATCCTTTAACTTCTATCTTCTTAACAAGTTTCATCTTGTAAGCATCTACAGCATCCAGCACATAGACCAGGTCGTGGTGTTCCTTGTGCGTAGCAGAAAAATTCATTGCAAACAATGGATTAAATTCCTTCAAAGATTCCTGAGTAGTATTGCCTCCCATTTTCTGCGGCTCATCCATAATTACAATTGGCCTGTTGGCCTGAATGACATCAATAGGCTTTCTGCTGCCAAATTCGTCAAGTTCCATACGGATACGGCGAGCATCCTTGCCGCGGGCATTGAACGCCTGCACATTAATGATCATAACCGACAAATCAGCACTGGAACTGAAATTATCAATATCTGTCAGATTCTTGGAATTGTAGACGAAAAAACGAGCCTTCTTTCCGTAGTATTCCATAAAATGATCCTGCATAGTTTCAAAGCTCTTGCGGACACCTTCACGTATAGCAATAGAAGGAACTACCACAATAAACTTACTCCAGCCATACAGTTTGTTAAGTTCGAACATCGACTTGATATATACATATGTCTTTCCGGTTCCGGTCTCCATCTCAACATCTAAAGAACAGCAGCCCATATGTTTAGAAAGATTTGATGACTGCTTAATATTATTATCATTCTGAACGCACTGAATATTCTTCAGCAGCTGATTCTCTTTCAAGACAACAGGGGCATTTGCGAAGCCCATATATAGTTCTTCATCAGACAAGTTATAGTTCAAGATATTCCGCTCAATTTTTGTTGTACCGGTATCGCGTCTGTAGCTCACCTTGTCCTGAAATGGCTGCCCCGCAAAAACCTTGACGATACTATCAACGGCATCAGTCTGATAGCCCTGTATTGTAAATTTAAATTTCATATCAGCCATATCACAGCACCTTCCTTACTGTGTTAGGGCTATAAGTTTCAAAAATCTGTTCGAAATTAGCTGCAACGCTATCCGAAGCCATACCACTATCTCTAAATACAGCATAAAACGGTTTTCTCTTTGCAATCTCTATAACTGTCGCGTCCATAACATTCTTATCGAAACAGGCGATCAGATATCCATCTGCTACAGAAAAGACCTTTTTCCCTGCAATCTCAGCCTGCTCAATTTTTGAAGAAAGAAGGACGCCAAGATCAAGCATGACCTGAATCAGCAAATCCTCCGGTGTGCGATCCTCCTTAATGTTGTCCATTAGGTTGTCAAGATTCATCTGACCATACTCAGATGGCTTATAGTAGACATCCTTCATATTGCTGCTATCTATAGTAAAGCAACGGAAGCCGATATCCAAATTCTGTGTAGTCAATGGACTGTCTTCTTTGATTTTCTTACCGACACGTCGGATACGTTCTTCGCCTACGTCACATATATTTAAATATCCTGCTCTATATGCCTCACCATTTTGATCCGTTGGTTCTGGGATTTGAACCATAATAAATTTTCGATTTCCGAAGTCTTCGCTATTAATCTGCATTAACGCATGCGCTGTTGTCGCCGATCCAGAAAAGAAATCTAAAACCATATCATTCTCAGAAGTTCCAACTCTGCACAAATCATATAAAAGCGAAAAGGGCTTAGGAAAAGAAAAGATTTTCCCACCAAGTATTTCTTCTACTTCAGCCGTTCCTCTTCTACTTGAATATTTAGTGTCAATTAGTAAGCTACGTATTATCTTTTCAGAATGACGCATTTTTTGAACAATTCTATATTCTCCAGGATTCACCTCATAGGCAATAACCTCTTTATTCATGAATCGAATAGCCTTTTCCTTTCCCCATCTCCACACAAATTGAACTTGATTCTTTAGTGATTTTGGTGGATAAACTTCAACACTATCCTTTTTGCTTTCCAGCCCTATTTTATAAAATCCATTTTCCTTGTCTATAGGCTCATTGATGTAAACATAGAATGGGTAATACAGATTTGGACGATTTCCTTTATGAAAAGATTCATTGCTATTGTATAAAGGGTGAATATTATATCCACCTTTATCATCCATATACTTAAATGTCTTTCCTTCGTCTGGCAGCATGTTGGTAACAGTTTCTTCTACCTCCTTGGCATAAAACAAACAATATTCATGCATTTTACCTATATGACCATAGTCCCTTGCATTTGGGGTTGAATTAATAACAAACGTACCACAATGATTATTCGCGCCAAAGACTTCATTACATATTTTCGTCAGATTATCAACTTCATTGTCGTCGATACTAATAAAAATTACTCCATCATCAGTCAGTAAGTCTTTCGCAAGTCTCAACCTTGGATACATCATATTCAGCCAGTCTGTATGGAATCGACCATTGCTTTCCGTATTCTGAACAAGCTGGTTACCATCTTCATCAGTCTGACCGCTGTTGTCTGCATAGTCATCTGCATTCTGCTTGAAGGAATCGTTATAAACGAAATCGCTCCCGGTATTATAAGGCGGATCAATATAGATCATCTTGATCTTGCCAAGATAGGTCTCCTGAAGAAGCTTCAATGCATCAAGATTGTCGCCTTCAATATAGATGTTGTCTGAATCGACAGAACCAGCAGTTCCATCCCTGCCTACGCTCTTTTCCGGCTGTAGGCGCAATGTCTTGGCTATCGGAGCGTTCGCCAGCACGACGGATTTCTTCTTATCCGGCCATGTAAACTGATAGCGCTCTTGTACACCATCTATGACCTTTGCAGAGATTTCCTGCATCAGGGCATCCTTATCAATAGCGCGGACTACTTCGCCGTTTTCATCTACCGTTTCAGTCACCGCGTCTGGAAACAGCTCTGCCAGCTTCCTGAAGTTTTCTTCTGCCTTATCCGGCGTATACATTTTCAGCTTATCCATTCTTTATTTCCTCCAGCTCTTTCTTGTATTCCTGTACGCGACTATACAATTCAAATCGCTTCTTCGGCTGCTGCTCTTTCCAAGCGACAGCTTCTGTTTTTTCTATCTGCTTTTGCAGCTTTTCTATCTGCTCCTGTCTTGCAAGTCTGTCGTCGATAGAAAGATTTTCTCGGCCTGCCGATTCTTCGGTAAGGGCTATCTGCTCGATGAGACAATCCATAATTTCATCAACCGAGAATCCTCCGGCAGTCAGCTCAACATCCGTTTTATTCATCCAAGGCGAACGGTATAGCTTGCTATGGTAGATTGCAAGCTGACGTTTTTCTTCAAAGCTCAGGATGAATACCAGCTCGTGGGGATTCTGCCTTGCTATTGCTTCGATGATTTTTGCGTCAAAAGACTGCTTTTTCAATTCTATCAACAGAATCAGTATTTCTTTAATTTTTCCATCTTTCTTCAGATGCAGGTTATCCTTTGTAAGGCTCCATTCCACATAGATACGATCTACATCAGAGATAAACTTCTCCTTTAAAACATTTGTAATAGGTAAGTGTTTATAGAAAGCATCCTTTGGAAGCCGACGATGCGCTCTTGTCGATTCTGGAAAGTTTATCATTTTATCACCACCATAAAGCAGATGAGTTCAAAGTCATCCAGCCCGGAAAAACCGCCGGAAAGAAACGTCGTCTGTCCGACAGAAAAGAAGCTATCAATGTCTCCTTCATCTTTGGCGTTAATAATGGATGCGATACCATCCTCCAAAAGATGCGATATCTTATCCATGTTCCTGCCATCTTTCGTTTCCCGATTGAACTTGCTGCAAGCATCGTTATCTGGTGTATTCTTTCCCTTAGATAAATGTCTCATCACGTCCAGCATTTCTTTTGGCTGAAGATGATTCGTTATGACACTGCCATCCATGCCCACATAAACCATATAGAATGGATGCAAACGATTCTGCTTATCTATATTGATCTTTTCATTAACGTTCTTCAGCACAAAGATCACGCCCGGCTTATCGCCGTGCACCACAGAATGAATCCCAAATGGAACATGGTCAATGTCCTTGTGTTCCTTCATATAGGCAAGCAAATCCATCCGAAACTCATTCAGGCCAAGATCCATGATAGAAATGCCGGAAGTCATATCCTCAAGGTCGACAACTTCTTCCTGCAGACGTTTTAGCTGAGCCTTTCTGTATTCCAGATCACCTTTTTCCTCAGGATTGATCAGATCGTCGTCACCGGTTGAAATCATGACCGATATGCGCATTCTTGTTTCTACCCTTGCCTTCAAATTAATATATTCATCAAGATCCAAATCCGGCCAGAAGTTCACGAGCTGAATCACAGCATTTCTGCTGCCGATACGGTCAATTCTTCCAAAACGTTGTATTATACGCACCGGATTCCAATGAATATCGTAATTTATGCAATAATCACAGTCCTGCAAATTCTGGCCTTCAGAAATACAGTCAGTGGCAATGAGAATATCAACATCATGATGCTCATTTGGATAGAGTAAATCACGTTCCTTGGAAATCGGTGAAAAACACGACAATACATGATTCATATCCGCCTTAAAACCTGCAATAGTCGTCCTGCCATCAACGCTGCCGGTGATCAAAGCTGTATTCAGACCTAACTCTTTCTTCGCCATCACGCTTACATTCTCATACAAATATTCCGCAGTATCTGAAAAAGCCGTAAAGATAATAATTTTCTTATTGCCTGGATTAATTGGTGCATTCGCTTTATTGCGTATGGTGTCCATCAGCTGGTTCAGCTTATAATCATACTCTGGTGTGATATCTTCTACCATAAGTATAAGAAGCTGTAAGTTTTCAAGATCCTCATCTATATCTCGCTCCCACGAAATGTAATCCATATCCCGCAAATCAATCTTCACCTTTTTACCAACGCTGAAAAAATCCGTGTTCTGATCATCATCATCAAAATCATCTATAGATGCCGAAAGATCGCTCATTTCATCAAGGTTCACATCCTTGCCAGTTGAAAATTCATCAATAATCACTTTTGTCTCATATATGTATTCGTACACACGTTTTACAGTGAGTACGAAGGAATGAACTGAGCTTTCCATACGTTTGAGAAGATTAATGCTCATAAGACGCTGGATACCACGCTCACGACCTTTCTTAAAGTTCTCCGTTTCATCTTCACTTAAATACTTGCTGAGTTTAGTTGGATGAATAAACTCCGTTGGTGTATATATAGTAAGATTAAGTACCGACAAAAGATTGTAAACATCTTCATAATTAATTGCTTTCTCTAACGTAGTCAGTTTAGGGCGCAGTGAAACTGGCTTATTACGCACAGGAAATGTTCCTATATCTGTTGTATCATAATAAGTCTGTATATGCTTGCGTGAACGTGCGATCGTAACAGAATCTAATACCTCAAAGAAATCAAAATCCAAGCTTTGAAGTAAAGCATTAGTAGTTCTTTCTTCATCAGGTAATTTACACCAAGTATTATATACAGTCTGCGCCTGCTTAAAAATTGTATTGATATCAGACTTTGTATTTAATTTTTCATTGATGTTAGCCGTATTACCTTCATAGGCTAACGCTAACTGATTACGGAGATCATAAAAACGGTTATTGACAGGTGTAGCTGACAGCATGAGCACTTTTGTCTTGACACCAGGCTTTATGACACGGTTCATCAGACGCATATAACGGTTTTCTTTTTCACCGCCACGACTATTCGTACCGTTGCCATTTCGAAAATTATGCGACTCATCAATTACAACTAGATCATAGTTACCCCAGTCAATACGATCTACAGGAAGGCCTATAGATGTCATACCCGACTCTCGTGAAAGATCTGTATGATAGAGAATATCATAGCGAAGTCTGTCTCCAGAAAGAGGATTGTTAATAAGATTTCCCCTAAATGTCATCCAATTTTCTGATAGCTTTTTCGGACAAAGGACTAACACGTTTTTATTTCTTCCTTCATAGTACTTGATAACAGCTAGCGCCGTGAATGTCTTTCCAAGTCCAACACTATCTGCAAGAATGCAGCCATTGTATTGCTCTAACTTGTTGATAATTGCAAGTGCGGCATCTTTTTGGAAGTTGTAGAGCTTATTCCAGATAAGGCTGTCCTTAAACCCTGTAGCCTCATTCGGAAGAACATCTTCGGAAATATCATCAAGGAATTCGTTGAAGATGTTATAAAGTGTCATAAAATAGATAAGCTCAGGTGAATTTTCCTGATACACAGTTGATATCATTTCAATGACTTCATTTGTTACATCAGTTAGTTTCTCTGAATCATTCCAGATTTCGTTAAATGTGCGAAGGAACTCTGTACTTGCTGGGTTTTCCAACCTAGTCACAATATTTGTCATGTTATTACCACGTTCACACCCCAAATCGACAGTTGTAAACGCATTCATTGGCATGTATGTATAAGTCTCCTTATCATCTGTCACAAGCATAAAATTGTTCATGCCTTCTCTTGTAGTATTTGACTTGAAGCATGATTTCTTTTTCAACCATTCGGCACATTCCCTAGCGACTGCCTTCTGTTTCAGTTCGTTACGAAGACGAACTTCAAATTCAGTGCCATACAAATTTTTTTCACGTTGTAATCTAGGTATATAGAATTCACGTCTTTCTTTTTTATTCTTTTCGGCTACAAAAGTTGGAGATGTAAAAATAAACTTAAATTCATCACATGCAGAAAGTTGCTCTTTCAATTCCTGATAAGCATAGATTGAAAAACAAGCAGCTGCAATTGATACACGGCTTCCAGCACTAATAGTATTTATTAAGTCGTCTCTCACAACTTTTGTTGTGTTATTGAATATCTCCATCAATCAATATCCTTTCGATTAGTATTCAACGTTTTTTTTACAAATCATTTTTTCTAAGATTTCATCTCTAGCTACAATTGATTTAGCAATATATTTTATCCATCAAATCGTCATATTCATCTTCATCGTAACTGTCTACAAACGATATCAAAATATCTCCAATTTCTGAAAGCCTGTCATCAATCACTTCTGGCCTTGTAAATAAATCATCTTCAGGGTTAACGCTTGATTGATATGTTGTATAATCTGCTGCAGTAATAACGCCTTCTTCAGTCACTTGAAGATTCAAACATGAATAAGCATTCCTCGTTGCCGATCTCCTGCAAATGGAGTATTCAGTTTTGCTTCCGTTAACCCCACCTTTTTCAATAAGTGCCTTCGGCATTTTTGCTCCAACAATATTGAATTCATCATCAGCACCCCGACACTCAAACATATCATCGACATCTTTAATTACTCTTTCTGGTGGTGTATTGATTTGCTTATATGTTTTAGTACACGGTAATTCCATTCCTGGTATGAAGATGTATCCACAGTCTTTGTATTCTACATGTTCTTCCCAACATATTATTTTATCCACATTACAGTCATCCAGCGTTATTACTAACACATAAAAAACATTTGGATTCTCTTCGTCAATAAAACGTTTTACCCAACTGCCATCTGGAATTATTAACTTCGATCTATCATATTCATATTTACAGTAATCATTATAATCATCTTCAACTTCATCTTCATCTTCAGTAATATCGATATTATTATTAATATCTTTCAGACAATATCTATCGGCATAGTTCTCATATGTGCAATTTTCATGTGCTTCAAAATAGTTTCTTTTTATAGCATTTCCTGTGGCCAAGAAATCATTAATATGCACTTCTTGAAGTGTTTCCATACCCTCCTTCTTAACATTTTCATTAATTCTAGTAAGGCATGTGTTCCTAACGCCATCCACCTTATGGTCTTTAGAATGTCTATCATACTCATCGCACCACTTTATAGCTTCTTCATATTGATGTAAATCTCTATTCACAATCGCCAATCCAAAAATTGGAGGTAACTTATTAGGATTTAATTCATGGGCCTTCGTATAACATTCAAGTGCTTCTGAAAAATTATTTTCACTACCTTTCATTGCAGCTAAGTTGCTCCATGCATCACCAAAATCGGGTGCTATTTCTACAGCTTTGCTTAAAGATGATATTGCTCTTTGGGTTAATCCTTCTGACGCATGTTGCAGACCAATAGTGTTAAGATAAATAGGACAAGTGTCATCGCATTCTTGAGAACACAAATTACCGCGACAACGTATTTCACCCTTTGAATTCCTCCATACCACTTTTTCGTGGCCTTTGTTTTTACTAAATAGTCCCATATTATTCCTCCTTGTATCAATGAATGTAATTTATAATCTAGCTTTAAATTCATTATGTCACTATTAACATTGTCTACCATTCACACTATAATCAAATAGCAGATGTACGCCCTAATGCATCCATTATCTGTCTCTTGCGTTCTTGATAAATCTTCCCGTTTTTATTCTTGCATCTTTGGGTTTTTCTGCATCACACGGAATGAGATATGTTTTCCCAACCTTTGACATTCCTTTGATTCTCCCTTGCTTACATAATTGGCGTACTCGTTGCGGAGTAATTTCCCATTTTTCCGCAGCTTGCTCAGTTGAAATATAATTCATAATAACCTCCAATATTACACATAGAAAAAGCCCTGCGCAGAGCAGAGCTTCAATTTCATCGCATAACAGCAACTGGCTGCCATCCATCAGGAACAGGCCCTATAGCTTTGCGTCTCTGCCTTTCAACAGATTTGCCTACTTACTAATCAGTTATTATATTATATTTCTTTTGAGAAACAAAATCAAGCCTTGTTCGGTCATTATCGGAATTTTCCTATATATTATTTTTTAGTCCAGATTTTTTTTACTGATAAATCCTTCTTCTTAACATTATTTACTGAATAATACTTATTTCCCAAGGACTGCAGTTATTCCTGCATTATACAGGTTTTTCATATATATTTTTTGATATTCAACCTTTTTCATATTATCTCCCGCCAGTTTCTGAGAAGCGGAATTTGCTTTCATAATAACATCATCAAAGCATTTTTTGTTATTAGAATTCGGTGATATTTTCATTGCCTTCAGCCCGATTTCGTAAGCATCAGATTCATTAAGTATCCTACTCAGAGTAACTACTTCCGTATTACTTAATTCCAGTTTATCTTTATTCTTGATTAAATACATTGCAGCAAACATTCCTGCACCTATGGCATGACATCCTAAAATCATAAGGTAAGTATCAAATGATTGCATTTTAATCGTTTTCATTTGCTGATCATTAATGTGACTCGTAAAGAGCCCTTCAAATAAATCATTATCGTTATAAAGGAATTTCATCGAAGGTTCGTGAATAATTCCATCGTTGACCATGGTCAACACTATAACCTGAATCAAATCACGCTCAAATAGCTTAATACCGTCTTCATTTTTTGTACAAGCTTCCTCAATTTCTTTAGTGTTTGCTTTGTTAGAAACACTTGTATTTTCATTACCCTTCATTTCTTTTTTTCTTTTAAATAAACTCATTCATAACACCTCACAATTAATCAACACTTTTGTTCACTTTGATTGTACGCTATAATAATACTAAAGTATAGATAAATTTACCAGCTTTAATGCCAATAGACTATACAAGGCCGTTTTTATGGACACACAAATATAATTATCTATATTTTTTTCTGTAGATTGTTGCAACAGCTAATCGTCCCACTCTTCCAGATGTTTGATCATTAGTTCAATAACCACCTGGAAGTAAGCGTGATAACTCATTACATCTTCCTGCCACCAATGGGTAATGCCTCTCCACATTGAAAACAGCATGGTTCCAAGTGTTTCATAATCAATGTCTTTGAATGCTTCACGCAGCTCTGCCTCGCTGCACTCGCTGCTTAGATAATCGCTTGGATATCCGCGGTCTTCATACCGCTGAAAGCAGTCCATCGTATAGCCTAGTTTCCAGCATGTATCGCCAAGACCGCGCTCCAGCAGATCGTAGTTGTCGCATCTGCCGGCTTTGAAGGCCTCCAGATACGGCGTGAGTTTTTTGATGGCGTATTCTGGCGAATAGCCGCAGAGGATCCATGGGCCTGGCGCAAAGTCTGCAAGGTCGAGAATCTCTTCTACCAGCTCGGTGCCCATTGGCGGCGGCTCGATCGTGCCCTTTACCTTATGGTCAGTTTTGTCCTCTGTCCGGTAGGTGCACGACCAGCTGAAGCCGTCGCAGACCGGGATGGAGTAATCCTTTTTCCAGTCTTCGATGTGGTAATGGCTTTCCAGCCTGTCGAAAAACTCGTCTAGCCCGCTTTCAATGTTGTATTTGCCTGTCCTGAAGGGCTCCTTCTCTGCCTTATACTGCTCGTGCAGTATCTCGCCATCCCTGTAGATGCTGAGATATTCTGAAGAAATATCGTCAGATGTATGAAGCGAGTTGTTGTTGTTCCTGAAACTGATTCCTATGATTTTCATGCGCCGTCCTCCTCCTTTTGATTGGGTTCCGTGTTTATGGTATTAATATACACACTTTTGACGGGTCTTACGCTAATTCCCAAACACAGGTTTTCTCATCATTCATTTTCCTCCGGCGCCGGAGCAATATCCCAGTTAAAAGTTTCAGTAACCTCAATTGCTTTTCCGCACTTTGGGCACATCTGTTTCTTGATGTCCGAGGCCTTGACCTGACCGAGAAGTGAACCGCATTTCGTGCAGTAGTATGGCAATGAATCGATCATGCCGCTCTCCATATAGATCTGGGTCTTCATGTGTTCTTTCAGGTTTCCGCACTTTCTGCAGCGGTAGAGTTCACGCTGCACTTTGATCTTGTCGCCGTACAAAAGCGCGTTCTTTGCTTCATCTTCGCCGTACTTGCCTTCAAGGATGTCCTTCATGACAGCCGCCGGGGCGTTTTCGTCGTTGCGCCCGGTCCCCAGATAAAATGTATCTGTATAGCCGCATTCTTTGCAGCTGATTTTATATGCTTTACCCATTTCTCTGCCTCCTTACTGTATCGGCTTGCCGAACTTGTTTTTCCAAAGCGTTGGAGAACCGCTTCCCCCGGTGATGCAGTTTGCAGCCATCGACGGCGTGTTGTACACAACGTCCCGAACAAAGTTCTCGCCCTCGATCATCCCTTCGCTGACCATTTTCTCACGGCGGTGGATGATGTTCATCTGGCATGCCTTCATCGGTTCAGTCACAAATCCCGCGCCTGCAAAGACTGCAAAACCCCAAGGAGTCATTATGCCTGATGCAGTCACATCGCCTTTTGATAAAAAGTAGTAGTCTTCGTCTTTGATGCCATTAACAAAATTCACTATTGCCGCCGACTCTTCTTTCCTCAGCAGGTAGCTGCTGCCAAACCAGTTGACGGCAATTGTGGTGATTTCTCCATCGTTTCCAGCCATGATTTTGCAGACGCTGTAGAAAGATATCTGATTGAGATAAGATTCCGGTCCGCGCTTTGCTTCAGCCTTGCTTGTGAAAACCGGAAGCGCAACTTTGTTATCCGGTATATCGATAAACTGCAGATCAAAATCTCTTTTGTCAGGCTCTGGATCTTCTATCAGTGTTATCGGCTCGTAGACGATGCCGTCTCTCAGCGCGTATATGCAGAACGCTCCCATCATGTAGCGCCATGCCTCATCAATTGATGAACCTTTTGCCTTATTGTATTCCCCAATGTAGTATTCCATCATAGCTGTTGCGTCAGCTTTCGGCAGGTTGAAGTTGTATTGTTTTACTGACTTCAGCTGCTTCAGCGCTTCGTTATGTGCCTCAGCCGTATTCTTTTTCCCCGCCTCAAAATCAGCGATATCCTGCATGAATCCATCCAGATGTATAAATGCTCCGTCATCTCCAGGATTCAGTGCAAAGGTTGTAAATACGTTATTCTTGGAGTACGCCTTTCTAACTGCATCGGCGAAAATGACCTCTGCCAATACACAGTGATCTTTCACATCCCCGCGTACTTCGTCCATAGACGTAAAAGCGATCATCGCTGATATTTCATCATCCTTGAGCAGCGGGAAATCAATTGACCTTGTTATGGCGTCCTCTTTGCCGCTGGTTTCCAGTTCTACCAGCTCAACCGGCAGGATCACTTTACTTCCGTTAAACATTGATTCAATCAGTTTGTCATACGCCGTAGCATTGTCATCGCTGTTCAGTGCTTCCAATGCCTGCAGCAGACTTTCGTTATTCAGATCATTGCTCATCATTTGACCTTCTTTCTTTAATTTATTTATCGCATTTTCCATAGTGCCATTGGATGCTGAATCACTCTTTTTATTATTTCATCATCTTCAAATAACAGTTCAGGCATATATTCTTTGTTTTCGAATCGCTCGAGGAAAACAGCCTCTTTGTCCGTCAACTGCATTACACTATTTATGAATGTCTTTACATTGAGCTTTTTTTCATCCAGATTGAAATGTTCTTTTTCTCCTATTACCGGAAACAACTCACGTTTTACTTTATTGATTGTGATAAAATCAATGGCATCTGTGGAAAAGTTCTTATTGATCGTAGTGGCTGATATCGCCGCATAGAATACCGTACACTTTCTAAGCATTTCAAAATCTGTCTCATCATACAGCTTTCGTCTTATCATGTTGTCAATATCATACAAGTCCCTTACTGCGGCTCTGCTCATGAGAGCATTTAATTTTGCTGCAAATAATTCTGTTACATTCAAGGTTTTAACTAATATATCTTGATTTGTAACAAATGGCACTATATGTCGCTCTTCCGACTCAAATACATGTGAACGTAGTGAGTAATTAATTTCAACCTTTAAGTTGTCAAAATTGCCTCCGGCATTCGTATATGAAAATACCATTGAATCCAAACTGTGACGGTATTTGGAATTTGCGTTGAGTGTATATCCGTTTACTTGCATGAAGTTTTGAATAATATCAGTTATTTCTTCCCTGATTTCAGTCATTTTTTCCAAGCTGTAATTCACCGCAAGATCCATATCAATATCTACAGATAATCTTGGAAGATCGAATACTGTCAGATTAATAGCAGTTCCACCCTTCAATACAAGATTTTCTTTTAATGTAGGATGTGTATTCATAAACTCAAGTACATTAGTTAGTCTAATTACTTTTTCGAATGTATCCCTTGAAAATCCTAATTCCTTTGACTTCTCTTCTAATATTGCCTTATTCAAATTCATATTTGTTCACCATTTTTAATCGAATACAAGTTGCCTGGTACCATTAACTGCCATTCATTATTCCATATATCGCATTTCATGTCTAAAGTCAGGTATCTTTTACTTTTCCCCATCTTAGATTTGCAAGTATCAAAAAAGGTGTCAGTAAGATGGAACTTATTTCTATAATTTTCTAATATAAAGCCTAACTTCTGATACAGAAAATGATTATTATATTCGGCCAGTACACTTAATATCTGCTGTTCATTTACTATCGGCATCATCTCGATATTTGATATCACTTCTTCTATTCCAGCGATTTTGTCCATATCCTTGAGGCTATCAACGATTGTTCGCTCAATGCTGCTGATTGATACTTCCTTACTCATAGCCGGGACCTCAATATTTGCAATGTTCTTCGTCATCACACATTTGTAATTGTAGCCATTGTAAGTAAAATCAGCAAACCGTGTTTTAGATGATACATACACCTCATAATATACTTGATTGGCAACTCCGTAATACTCCATTGCAGTATGGTGTGACACAAATGAAGTCTCTGTAATTGCTGACGCAATTTGATATTTATCTCCTATGATGTTTCCTGTTTCGGGACTGATACAGGAATAAAGATTTTTTCTGATTCTCGAAACATAGCCATCGGCAACTAACCTGGTTAAATTGTTCTTAGCACTTCCGTTATTTCTGCATAGTTCTAATACATCTTTTAAACTAAACACAGGTTTTTTCATCAGTTCAAAGTATAATTTCATAATGTCTCCTACTTTATTATTTCTTTTGAAATAATGGTTTTTAGTTACTTTGTTAAATTATTTAAACTACGAATATTATACCATATCTAATGAATGCGTCAATAGCAGATATATTATGCAAGTCTGTTTGTAGCAAGCAAAACTATGTTTATCGCTTACTCAGTAACGATTTTGATGTACTCCTGATACCGGTCGTACATCTTCTGGTCGAAGCAGCAGATGATGACCGCCATGCCGTAGTCAGGGTTCTCCGACAGCCATTTTGTGATGGCGTTCATTACCACCGGGATGGCTTTTTTGATCGGATAGCCGTAGACGCCGGTGGAGATAGCCGGGAATGCGATGCTGTGGATGCCGTGGGCTTTCGCCAGTTCCAGACTGCTGCGGTAGCAGGAAGCCAGGAGCTTCGGATCCTCGTCGCTGCCAGTGTACCTTGGGCCTACGGTGTGGATGACATATTCCGCCCGCAGGTTGTAACCCTTTGTGATTTTTGATGCGCCGGTTTTGCAGCCGCCTAATTTCCGGCACTCCTTCAGCAGCTCTGGGCCAGCTGCACGGTGGATGGCGCCGTCTACACCTCCGCCGCCTAGCAGCGACTCGTTGGCCGCGTTGACGATGCAGTCGCAGTCGAGCTTGGTGATGTCTCCGATCTCAAAGAAGATATGGTTCTCCTGCTTTTGTTCCTTCATATTGTCAAGGAGAATGCTTATGAGTTCCTTCGGCATGTAGAAGGTATCGTCCCACGGATTGATGACGACTCCTTCCACGTCGTCCATTGTCAGCACTGACTTAAGGAATTCGCCCATGTCAGCTGAGACCATGGAAGACGACTCGCCTTTCTTCGCCTCTTCTTCTGTTGTGAAGGCAACCATGCCAACGCCGCCGTCGTGGAGGCTTACCTTTCTCATGATCATGTGGATGTCTTCCTTCGGCGAAATGATGTCGCCTACCTTGACGTCAGCCGGGATGAAGTCATCCATCGGCGATGCGATTTCCACCGGTATCAAAAGGCTGGCGCCCTCGTTTATCCGCCGCTCGCAGGCCTCCAGCAGTTCGATAAGGCTGTCGCGGGTCTGTTCCTTGGCGCGCCTTCTGATTGCGGCCTCTATGTGAATGTTGCCTTCTGTATATTTATTGTTCATGTTGTCTGCCTCCCTTTCCTTCTTACTATCTGCATTGTAACATATTGGGGCGGCGGATGGTCGCATAAGATGCGACAAATGGAAAGGCCAGGCGTGTGCCGTATTGAAAACGGTGCCTGCAGCCCTACCATTGCCACCCTTCAAGCCCTTGCAAAAGGTCTTGGCAAAACGCTGGAGATAAACTTTAAATAACAATATTCTTGATATTTTCATATACTACCGGAATCGGTAGTATTATGAAATGTTATGTCAAGTGCTATGGGCATAACGAAATGTAATACTACCGAATTCGGTAGTATATCACTATTTAATAAAAAACACCTTTACTCAATTATTGAATGCCCCGTTTTTTCCTTGATTCTTCAAGCGAAATAGTCTTTCCCTTTCTAACAGATTCTTCGCCTTTTTCAAGTTCATCAAATAAGCTCTTTAGCGCTATTAATTTGTCAAGATCCATAACGATGCTCGTTGATATCAGCTTAGCCTCTAACTCAGGAGGCAGCTCATCGTGGATATACCTTAGCTCATAAAGCCTGCCGTTTTCCGGGAAGGAATACATAAGCTTGTTCTTCTTTTTGTCGACAGTAAAGCGCTCCGGCTCGTTTTGCCATGCCACGAGTATTTTCTGGATAGCATTGCGGCCGACAGCTTTGTCGCCAAAGTAATCAGACCAGTTGAGCTCGCGCACAAAACCCGGCAGATCGCCGTCCCATGCCTCGTCAATAATGTCGTGCAGAACTTTTGATGAAGCCTCGAAAATGTCAGGAAAATAGTCGTCTATTATAACAAAAAAAAACTGTCTGTAACCTACCCGAGTGGGTAGTCTTTCACCTTGTGTTATAATAAATATAGTGACGCGGAACGCGCCCATTAAGTATTGATAGTGAAAGGATCATGAAAATGACAGCATTAAAGAACAAAACAATTGCAGCGGCGATGGCGATTTTGATCGCGGCTGCATTCATGCCGCTGACAGCATCGGCGGCGACTACACCATCAGCAACTGCGTCAGCGAAGGCATCAGCATCGGCATCGTCGAAGGCCTCTGCGACTGCGTCGGCGACCGGGTCGGCGAAGGCAATGACTTCCGCAACATCTAAACCCGGGAAAGCCGCAAATCTCAGGGTGACGAACGTGACTCAGACATCGGTCACCCTGACCTGGGACAAGGCAGCCCGTGCCACCGGCTACGCTGTATACAAAAAAGTCGGCAACCGCTATAAGCTGGCCGACAGAGTCACCGGCACCAGCTGCGTCGTGATGCGCCTCACGAAAAGCACCGCCTACACTTTCAGAGTCAAACCGTACATCAAAACCGGCAACAAATACGCATACGGCACCGCCACAGTTTTGCGCCATAATACGGCTGCCGAAGCCGGCATCATCAAAACCTGGAATATCGGCGGCGACGGTTCGACCTATTACACTGCATCGACAGCTTCTGATTCCGTCCAGGCGTCCCTCTACGACGGCGGCAAAATGGTCATCTCCGGCACCGGCAACACCGCGGTCTTCCACCTTAAGATCAAAAGCGGAGCCAAGGCTCAGGATTATTGCAACATCCCAACCTATCTGCTCTACACGAAATTCAACTCCTACGTCAAAACCGTTGAAGTTGAAAAGACCGTGACGCCTACCAACATGGACCTGTGGTTTTCATTTATGAAAATGAAGACGACGCCGCAGATCCCGGACGGCGTGACAAGCCTGCTTAGCACCTTTGCCGGGAGCCAGATAACAACGCCGCCGACTATCCCGCAGTCTGTAACCAATATGCAGGGCACATTCGCCGACTGCGAAAAGCTGACGTCTGCCCCTGTCATCCCTTCTTCGGTCACCAACATGAATACAACGTTCATGAGCTGCAGTTCGCTGAAGGAGGCGCCTGTCATCCCTGACGGCGTCAAAGAGCTTGCTTACACCTTCGCTTTCTGCCAGGAACTTGTGAAGGCGCCTGTGATCCCGCCGTCAGTTATCAGCCTGAATTTCACCTTCTATTTTGACGGCAATCTGAAGACCGGCGCTGACATTCCGGCAAGTGTCATTTCCATGCTGAACACCTACCGCGAGTGCGTCTCACTTAAGGGCACGATAAACGTGTACGCCGATCCGCTGATCTACGAAAGCTGCTTTGATGGCGCTTCGTCAGCTGACGGCGCAAAGCTCACCGTAAACTACGGCAGCGGCTGCACAGCCATCGACAAAATCATCGCTACTAAATCAAATTTCAGCCACATCGTCAAGGGGAAGCTGGTCTCATAGACGAAAGACTTTGTTTGAATAATCATTACACCAAAAGAGGGCCGCTGCATCGCGAGACATTTCTCGAATGCAGCAGCCCTTTTGTTATCCAATTATCTATTGCTGCAGCGATATTCTAAGTTATCTTGTTGAAGAATCTTAATTAACCAGTACTGTGCCGTATGCTGTGTACTTGTCTGTCCCTACAGTCATCACACACTTGACTCTTGTTCCGCCATCCGATAAATTCGCGCTCTGTGACAACGGCAGGACCGGTGGTCCAAATGCTCCAGTCACAGAAGTATACGACGTTTCGCCTGGCTTCTTTACATACCATTCAAAGCTCACCTGTGATGATGAAGAACTTGAACCAATAATTGCATTAACAATAATCGGAGCTCCTTGTATTACTGTAAGTCCTGTAAGTTTTAGTGCTGGGATCACCGGTGCGCCAGCCATGACGATATTGCTGTTATTACTCTTTTGATTAAACAGAGTCTGTACAGTCTGCTGGCTGGCCGAAGTATATTTGAGCACCAGGCTTGTGCCAACAGCAGTTGAGGTATCTGTGAAACAGGATGATGGATCAAAAATGCCGCCAGTGAATTTAGAAGTCGATTCGATCATCATGGTACCAGAAAGTTTTGGACAATAGCAAAATGTACAGTAAAAGCTTAACACTGATTCCGGTATGGTCGCAGGCGGTTTAACCAATGATCTACAGCCCATGAAAGTTTTGTCCATTAATTGAACTGTATCTGGAATGTCTGGTGCTTCCGTTAGATTATAGCAATTCATATACCAGCAGCTCATGCTTGCTGGCTCTACTGTTTCATCGATTGATGTAGTCAGGATTTTTTCTCTGTATTCCGGTGCAGTCCACGGCGGCAGCTGTGCACTTTTATTATAACTTGTCAAAGGATCGTCAAATAGCAACACATAACCGTTGCCATTAATGGCAAGTTCTCCATCCTTATACAGCGTTGCCGTTACGTTTGGCTGTCCGTTAGTTCCATTATAATAATATGACTGGCTTGCAGCACTATAGCCGATATTCCATGACTTTATTACCTCCCGGCTTGGAGCGGTCGGTGTTATAGGTACGTACACTGGCTTCACTTCCACTGCCGGCGCTGCAGCTTCTGCAGGTTTCACGGCTCCGGCGCTGGTGTCGCCAGGTTTTACTGCCGGGTTCGTCACCTGACATGTGTACTTGTCCTGAGTCACGCCTGCATAGAGAGTCGGCGTAGTAAAGCGGTCAGATGTTGCGCCTTCGATTGCCACTCCGCTTTTGAACCACTGGTAGGCATATGGCTGCGTGCCGCCAGCCACTGTGCAGATCAAAGTTGCGGCGCTGCCGCTGTTTACCGCCTCCGCGGTGATCTTCACGCCGGAAACCGGTATCGCTTTCGTCTGAACCAATTTCGGTACAGACATCCTGCCAAATATCTTCTTGCCATTCTCGCGTTCGAATGCCTTTACTGCAAACTTGAGTTTTTCAAAGTCTGCAAGACCGTTGATCGTTATTTTTCTTGCTGTCTGTGTTTTGATCAGTACGGTCTTCTCGCCGTCGATCCTGAAGACCGCGTAACCGTCCGCATTGGAAACTTTGTTCCACCTCAAAGTCACCGAAGAAGACGTTGTCGCTGCGCTTGTGATCTTCACTCTGCCCGGTCTGGTCGCTGCTGAAATGCTGACTGATGTGATGATCATCGTCAGAGCCAGCGCAACCGCCAGGACCGCAGTAAATTTCTTTCTCATAAATTTCTCCCTTTCAATATTATATTATCGCAAATTTGTTAAATCTTGTTGAGATATTATAACAAAAAAAAAACTGTCTGTAACCTACCCCTGCGGGTAGTCTTTTGGTCTTTTGATCAGTGCCATCTGCCAATCATTGATTCGGCAATTTTTTTGTTGCTAACATTTCGGTAACTCATTGAATTTGACTCTGTTTTATGGTAAGGTTTCAACGTGAGGTTTTTACATATCAAAAAATTCTTGAAGGAGTAAATTTATATGCAAAGTGCAAACAATGTCAGGTCAATCGTCTCATTTGAATCGATCCCCGAAAACAAACTTGGGCTGATCGTAATGAAGGGCTGCAAAGATCTTGGGACCCGCGTGGATCAGTATCTTGTGAAATGGCGTCAGGAATATGCCGGTGCTGAACAAAAGAATCTTCCAGGCTATGTCAAAGAATCTTTCATTCTTGATGCAGAAACACCGCGTTTCGGCAGCGGCGAAGCCAAGGGCCAGATCAATGCCACAGTCCGCGGCTACGACCTTTACATACTGGTCGATGTTACCAATTATTCGCTTACTTATACGGTTTCAGGACATGAAAATCACATGTCGCCTGACGATCACTATCAGGATCTGAAGCGTATCATCAGCGCCGTCAGCGGCAAAGCCAAAAGGATCACAGTCATCATGCCGTTCCTCTATGAGGGCCGCCAGCACAAAAGAAGCGCCAGGGAATCTCTGGACTGTGCCTGCATGCTGCAGGAGCTGGTAACACTGGGCGTAGACAACATCATCACCTTTGATGCTCACGATCCGCGCGTGCAGAATGCGATCCCTAACAGCGGTTTTGATTCATTCAGGCCGATTTACCAGTTCGTTAAAGGCATTTTCAACAACTGTGACGATCTGCAGCTTGACGCAGACCATCTCATGATCATCAGCCCGGACGAAGGAGCCACAGACCGTGCGGTTTATCTTGCATCAGTTCTTGGCGTCAACATGGGTATGTTCTACAAGCGCAGAGACTACACTCAGATCGTTGACGGACGCAACCCTATCGTTGCTCACGAGTTCCTCGGCGATTGCGTTGAGGGCAAGGACGTCTTCATCATCGATGACATGATTTCATCCGGCGACAGCATCATCGACGTTGCCCGCCAGCTGAAGAAGCGCAAAGCCAACAGGATCTTCATGATCGCCACCTTCGGTCTCTTCACCAGCGGCATGGAAAAGTTCGACAAAGCCTTCGAAGAAGGCATCCTCTACCGCTTGGTTACAACGAACCTGGCATACAAGCCGCAGGAATTCACTGACCGTGAGTACTTGATCAACTGCGACATGAGCAAGTTCATCTCATACATCGTCGACACCCTGAACCATGACGAGTCCATGGGCGACCTGATGGATCCATATGCCAAGATCGAGGCAAAGGTTAGGTGCTACAATAATAGGTAGCGATGGCTGCTCGCTTAAAGGCCAGCTACTCGCCGCATGGTATATCCCGCAGACCACAGACAAAAGGCTGTCTGCCACATGCTGCTCGCTTAATTGCATAATAAGAACCCCACCCTCCCACGAAGCTAAAGCTTCGGGTGGGTCCCCGGGAACCTTGTTGTCTACGACAATAAAAATCAGGGACTGCTACGGCAGTCCCTTTCGTTTTGCATGATTTCAGGTTGCTCACTACTTTTGGCGGATTATCCGGAGCTTGTGTTTCCTGCAAAGTTGTCACAAAGGCATGGATTGCAGGAAAAGTACTTCATCAGTTTCCTGCAAAGTTGTCACAAAGGCTATAATTGCAGGAAAGTCCGTTTTGCCGATTTCCTGCAAAACCGTCCAAAAGGCATGGATTGCAGGAAAATACTACTCGCTAATTTCCTGCAAATCTGTCCCAAAGGTTATGATTGCAGGAAAAGTACTTAACCAGTTTCCTGCAAAGCCTTTCAAAAGGCATGGGTTGCAGGAAAATACTACTCGCTAATTTCCTGCAAAGCCGTCCAAAAGCATAAATTGCAGGAAAAGCCTACTTGCCAGTTTCCTGCAAAGTTGTCCCAAAGGCTTTGATTGCAGGAAACCGCACCTCGCCAGCCTTCTGCAAACTGAAACAAAACAACGCAAGTGCTCATCAAATATAAAAAGAGCCATGCAACTTATCTATTACATGGTTCTTATTGCCTTTTCCTATTCTTCTTCCTCTTCTGCGCAACAGATCCTGATTCCCATTTTCCTCAGCGGTGACAGCTCATTCTCGTTTAATGTCAATTGGTCTTTAGTTATTTTATTGTAAAATAGCCTTTGTTTTTGAACTTGTATCCGTTTTTTTCATTCCGGCTCTATTTACACCTGTCTGGAATTGTGCTAACATTGCGTTTATTAAAGGTGTCTGAAAGGAGTATATAATGGAACTGAAAACTCGTGAATATTATACGGAGCAATCCCGCAAACTTAAATTCAGTACGAAAGCGCTGATCGACGGCAAACTGGTTGAATCGTCGTCAGGCGAAAAATTCGTTACCGTGAACCCTGCTACTGGTGAGCCGATCACTGAGATCACAAGCTGCAGCAGCGATGACGTTTACGCTGCAGAAAAAGCGGCACGCAAGGCTTTCAACGACGGACGCTGGTCCAAGATGAGCCCTGCCTCGCGCAAGGATATCTTAATCAAACTTGGCAACCTCATCGATGAACACGGTGAAGAGCTGGCCATGATGGAAACTCTCGACAGCGGCAAACCTATATACGACAATACTCAGGGCGACATTCCTGATACGGCTATGACCTTCCGCTGGCATGCTGAGGCTATCGACAAGCTGGAAGATTCAATGACTGCAGGCGACGGCGAACACGTCAGCATGGTAGTCAGAGAACCTCTTGGCGTGGTCGGCGCCATCCTGCCTTGGAACTTCCCTATTCAGATGGCTGCCTGGAAACTGGCTCCAATACTTGCTTCTGGCAACTCAGCCATCGTAAAACCAGCAAAACTCACGTCTCTCACGACTCTGAAGCTGGCCGAACTGGCTATGGAAGCCGGCATTCCTGATGGTGTTCTCAACATCCTGCCAGGCAGCGGTTCCGTAATCGGCAACGCTATGGGCATGCACCCGGAACTGGAAGCGCTGGCATTCACAGGATCTACCGAAGTCGGCAAACAGCTGCTGGAATGCTCCGGCAGATCAAACGCTAAGCGCGTCTTGCTGGAAATGGGCGGCAAGAATCCGTGCATCATCATGCCGGATGTAAAGGATCTTGATCACGCGGCAGAGGAAGCGGTCAACGCTGTCTTCTGGAACATGGGCGAGAACTGCACTTCCAACTCCCGCCTCATAGTCCACGAGAGCATCAAAGACGTCTTCCTGGAAAAGGTTATTGAAAAGACTAAAGAATGGAAGACTGGCGATCCGCTGGATCCAGTCAACCATCTTGGCGCACTCATTGAGAAGAGCCACATGGAAACGGTACTCCGCTATATCAAAACCGCCAAAGATGAGGGCGGCAAAATCGTTTACGGCGGCAACCGCATACTGGCAGAGACCGGCGGCAACTTTGTTGAACCTACGATTTTCGACGGCATCACCCCTGACATGACGATTGCCAGAGAAGAGATCTTCGGACCGGTACTTGCAGTGATGACCTTCAAGACAGAGGAAGAAGCGCTGCACATTGCCAACGATACTCAGTACGGTCTGCAGGCTTCCCTGTTTACCGACGATCTGGCAACTGCTCACCGCATGGCCAGAGCCCTCCGCGCAGGAACAGTTTCAGTCAACTGCTATGCCGAGGGCGACATCAGCACACCGTTCGGCGGCTTCAAGCAGTCCGGCTTCTTCAGCCGCGACAACTCACTATGGGCCAACAGACAGTATACAGAGCTGAAGAGCATCTGGATGCAGATGTAATTCGATTATAGCTTATAAATTTCAGATGACAAATGTTTAGCTGACAAATGTTTGGAAAACAAATGTTTAGCTGACAAATGTTTTGCTAACAAACATTTGGCTAACAAAAGCACCGTGCAGATCAATTACACGGTGCTTTTGCTTTGCTTATATCTTTTTGCTTACATTGCAGTATACTACCGAATTCGGTAGTATAAGAAAACGTTATGTATAGATTTTTTGATATTACGTATCATAATACTACCGAATTCGGTATCATATCAATATTTCAATATTTTCGTCTAGGCGCGCGCTTTCTAACAGGTAATTCCAAGTCTTGGAGTTTTCTCCCCAGCTCATCGTCTTTTGCAATCAGCAAAAGATCTGAATCCATATTGTTTAATGCATGCAGCACCGCTGCATAAAAACCTATGGCAACAGATGGCGAACCCTTCTCAACTGCCCACAAAGTAGCCCTGCTTATGCCTGCGCGTTCTGCTACCAGTTCAACCGACAGATTTCTTCTAAGCCTGGCCATTTTTATCTGTTCACCCATTGTCGCAAGTATTTTTTCTGTTTGCGGCATTATTACTGCTGTTCTTCCGCTCATACCAGCCACCTCTCTTAATGTTTATTATTATAGACTAATATAATACTTTTGTCAATTATTATAAACATTAAGGCTATCCAGCAATATACGTGGTGTAGACCGATTATGCACATATTTTTCAGATTTATGCACTCAATATTCATTTGAGAAAAGTTGATTTTGACCATCCCCCCCTGGAATCGCTGTAATTTTCACAAAAAAGGGGGCTTACGCATTTTTACGCGGGAACATGCGGCAATGATGTTTTTATTTTAATACAATATATGATTTGTCGTACAAAACAAGTCCATTGCAGGTCGGAAAGTTGCCTTTGTTCTCCATCGTGTAATATCTCTTCTGCTAAAATAGCTTCCCCATCCTTCTGCTGTGCTGTCACCAATATGAAATAGCTCGATTTTTTCATTCATTCTTATGCAAACCCCCTTTTTTGTTGTTTTTTGATGAATCCAGGGGGATGACTTTGATCTCAATTTAAAAAACATCGATTACAGCCGAAAGTGATAATTATTACTATTTTGTTGCTCCTTAATTTATACTCTTAGTACATTTTACAACCGATGCCTCGCCTCAGTGATGCGCTTTTCCGCAAAATACTAAACACCCTTAACATATTGCCATGCAAACCAATTGCCAGCTGAAAATCAAAAGCCTCCGGCCTACCGCTGCACGCAGTAAAGCGCGGCGGTCAGGGCCAGAGGCCTTCCTATGAGTGGTTGATGAATAGCTATAGCATGAACATTCTTGCGGTCATCATTTCTTCTATATCTTTACCTGTAAATCGAACAGTACGTGAATCGATTTGTTCTGCACCTGGATAAAACGACGATCTTAGAGCATGAACACACTCTTTGAAGTTGATTTCCATAGTAAAATGGTCGGGAGTTTCAATCAAGCACTGATTTTTTTTGTTTAGTCCATTGATTACACCTTGTTTTATAGCGCTGCATGCTTTGCTGCAGCTCATATTATATGTGGCATTCCCCCAGCCCCATTTTACACCTACCGATTCCATATTTGGGGCGATTTCCTTTGCATGATCACATAGCTGCTGATCTCCGCTCAAAAATACTACCGGTACATTGTAATATGCGGCTACATATGCATTCATATCAAATTCTGCGGCCATACGGTCGTTTATCTTGAGATAATTGTTGTCAAGGTTCATTGTGTGAGACAGCGGATTTCCATTGAATCCCGCTCCACTGTGATACCCAATAAAGATTACAGCATCAAAACTTTCATCCAGGCCGGCAACCATTGATTCCGGGGTATTAGTCCATCCTCTTATCAGCGTAACCTCATCAGGAAATTCTTCAAAAGTCATGTTTCTTGCGCTGTCGTGGCCGTCTTTAACTATGATTTCATCTGCGCCGCAGGCAATTGCCCCTTCACAGGCTGCAAGTACTTCCCTTGTCATTTGTTTTGCAGCTGCTTCATGATCAGGCAAATTAAGTTCAGTTTCGTCCCAGTTTGTCACCATTGATATGCCTTCAATATCTGCACTTATATATACTTTCATAATTACCTCCATAAAAAATAATGTCATTTCCATATGTCGCTTTACATAAAGCATATTCCATGCCATATGACAAGGAAAGCTTATGGTTCAAAGTACAAGGGTCAATAAGCTGATAAGTGTTCAATTAATTCCAGTATATGGAATTAATATGGTTTATATGGTTGATATATATTAGCCATATAAACCATTAAAGCTGCTATTTTGTGAGCATTATTAACAATGTATTAGCATTAGAACAATAACTTTGCCTTGGTATGCATCTTGCATTTAATAATCATAACCATATGTCATGATTATTATTGCCATTACTTTTTATAAAGGAGAAAATCAAATGACTACTCTAAATGAAAAAAAGAAGTTCAATTGGGACAACTTTCCACACACGTACTTTATAATCTCAATGGTAGTCGCATTCGCCTGCGTATTAACTTGGATAGTACCTTCTGGTACTTATGATTACAAAGACGTTACGATCAATGGAGTGGACCGAACAGTGCCTATTGCAGGATCATTCCATTACCTTACTAAAACGGCAGACAATAAAGTAGGTCTATTAGGCTTTCTTACATCATTTCAAAACGGAATGATAGAAAATGCCGATATAATTATGCTGATATTCATAGTTAGCGGTGCTTTCTATGTTATAGTTAAAACAGGCGCATTTCACGCTCTTATTGCCAGCACAATGAGAGGTCTTAAAGGTCATGACAAACCATTGCTGATAGTCTGCTTTGCAATATTTGCAACTGGCGGCACACTATTCGGAATGCTGAATGAATTCAATGGGTTCTATCCTCTGTTCGTCGGCCTCGGTGTTGCTCTTGGCTACGATGCTTTGTTTGGTATGGCAGTCATGACACTTGGCATGGACATCGGTTTTGCAGTAGGCATAACCAATCCATACACGGTTGTTGTAGGCCAGACGATTGCCGGACTCCCGCTATACTCGGGAGCATGGTTCAGATTAATTGTTCTTATTGTATTCTCTGCCGGCGGACTTTGGTGGATATTCCGTTATGGCGACAAAATCAAAAAAGATCCAAGCAAGAGCATTATGCTTGGACTTGAACCAAAATACTCATTTGATATGACTTATCTAGACCAGTATCAGATGACTAGAAAAAATGTTACGATATTACTAGATGTTGCTATTAGTATAACTGTACTCATGATTGGTTTCCTTCACTGGGATTGGGGTACGACAGAACTTACTGGTGTCTTCATACTTATGTCCGCAATTGCAGCAGTCATTGACAGACAGTCAATTAATCAGTTCTTTGACGATTTTCTTACAGGCTGCGAGGGCGTAATATTTGGAGCTTTGATTGTAGGCGTAGCAAGAGCAATACTTTATGTCCTCCAAGAGGGACAGATTGTAGATACCATAATAAACGCTGGCGGCGGCGCTCTTCAGCATGTTCCTGCGGCACTCGGTGCTGAAGCAATGTTTGTGCTCCAATGTTTAGTAAACTTCATGATACCATCTGGTTCTGGCCAGGCAGCTACTATGATGCCTATCATGACACCTCTTGCAGACGTTATTGGTGTAAGCCGTCAAGTTGCAGTACTTGCATATCAATTTGGTGATGGATTCTCCAACACGTTCTGGCCAACCTGCGGAATAATGGTATCCTGCGGACTTGCAGGAGTACCTTATGAAAGATGGATGAAATTCTTCGCTCCGCTTTTTGGAATGGGATTCCTTCTCTGCATGGTCATCCTTGCAATAGCAGTCGCTATAGGTTTGTAGTTTCTGCTAACAACATCAAATACAAAGCAGAGGCAGACGTCTCTGCTTTGTTTATAAATATAATTATTAAGAACATGATTAATGATGTATAATTATAATATGTAATTTACTTTTTAGGACTTGCACAAGGAGGAGAAGAGTTGAAAAAAATCGTAATTCTCTCAATGAGTGAGCGTGCATCGCAGTTATATATCCAATCTATACGCAAAGTTTTCAATAGCTATGATATTTCTATCGAGCCATATATAATTGATGATGCCAATGTCTTTAACATCCCAAAAGATGCTGATCTATATCTTGGTGGTGTCGGCAACATTGAGAACAATATAGCCAGCAATATGACTGAAAAATTTGATTTGCCTCTTGGTATTCCTGTCGTTGATATGATAGTTGAATTCACGAAAGATGACGTTAAGCCGCTGCTATCTATACCTAAAGGTGAAAACTGTCTTTTTGTTAATACTTCCGATATGCTCTCTATGGAATGTATAACCGATCTTCACAACACCATGGGAATATATCACATTGACTTCTATCCTTACAGCGGAGGAGAAATACCATATGATATCGACTTTAAAACGGCAGTGACCGCCGGCGAGCCTCAACTGGTTCCAAACAGCATTGAGACTGTGATCGACCTTGGAGTTCGATCAATATGCCCAGAAACTATGGCAGAAATTGCCTTTATTCTTCATATAGAAAATGTCCTTGATACTTCTGCTTATAAAGATTATGCAGAAATGTTCGCCAACAGCTCCTCCAAACTAAATCTGCTTATTCAAAGGTACACTTATTACAAGAATTCACTTGATATGGTAATCGAAAAACTTGGAGAAGGCGTGATAGGAATTAACGAAGAATATAAAATATTCTGTGCTAACGATAAAGCTGCAGATATCATAAAAAGCAAGGATGCCGAACACCTTTTAGGTGAAGATGCCAGGATCAAGCTGCCGTTCATCGACTGGCAAACGCAAGAGTTTTCTGAGAGCAGCTTTGTTTCTGATTATAACGGTACAAAACTGAATATAACTTTAAATCCAATCTTAAGATCAGGTATAGTCAAAGGGATCATACTATTAGTTCAGAAATTCTACGAGCAGGAGACAAAACAGAATAAAGCACGTCTTCAGCTGCTGGACAGAGGCTACCTCGCAAAATATACATTTAACGACATAATAGGAAGCAGCAATGCAATACTGTCTACGATAGATCTTGCAAAAAAAATGGCTTTATCTGAATCAACAATACTAATAACTGGAGAAACCGGCACAGGTAAGGAACTGCTTGCCAGCGCCATACACAATTATTCTTGCAGAAGAGATCACCCATATATTGCAATAAACTGTTCTGCAATGTCAGACAATCTTCTGGAGAGTGAGCTGTTTGGATATGACGAGGGAGCTTTCACTGGTGCAAAGAAAAATGGTAAGCTTGGATTGTTCGAGTATGCACACTGCGGCACCTTGTTTCTTGACGAAATTGAAGACATGAGCAGTGCACTGCAGCTGAAACTGCTGCGTGTGCTTCAAGAACGAGAGATCATGCATATCGGCGGTGACCGAGTTATCAAGGTAGATGTTCGCATAATTGCTGCCACTAATCAAAATCTTGAGAGTCTTGTAGAATGCGGAAAAATTCGACGCGATCTGTATTACAGACTGAATACCCTGCAAGTAGAAGTACCTCCTTTGAGAAATCGGCGATCCGATATAATGCCTCTGTTCGATTACTTTATAAAAAAACATGGTGCAAATTTAACTTTCAGTGGAGATGCAGTTTCTGCTCTAATGCGTCACAGCTGGCCAGGAAATGTCAGAGAACTTGAGAATTACGTTGAATACCTTAGCTGTCTGCAGAAAAACATAATCAACTTTACAGATCTTCCAACTTCAGTACAGAAAACTCCTACTGAAACTGATGAATTCAAATTCGTACTTGAACTTCTCTACACCAATTACAATAACCATATTCGTACTGGCAGGAAAACTATTGTTGTTGCTGCAGAAAAATCCGGTATATTTCTCACAGAACAGCAGACACGCGGTCTGCTTGCAAAAATGGCGGAACGCGGTTTTGTCAGTATTTCAAAAGGCCGCAGCGGCAGCCAGATCACAGAAAAAGGAATTGATTACTATAAAAGTATATCTATATGATTAGAATTAACGTCATACTATTAAAAGGAGTCCGTTATGAAAGCAACCACACAATTTTTAGACAGTTACGAAATCGAATCGCTAACGGAACAGAACTCATCTCTGAAAACTATATTTCTGTCATCCTCTGATGTCTCAGAGACGCCTTTCAAATATAACGACTCAATGCAAGAAGGCCTAGGTTGCGCATACAACCTTCAAGACAACAACGAAATTGTGTCCGTTGCATATGAAACCGTCAATGCATCCGAGATTATTGTTTCTGTTAATGGTAATACCATTACAGAAATCGAAGGCAGTGCAGCCAACGATATCTGGCCAATACTTGCCTATGCAAAATATACTGCTTTCAAAATCATCAACGTTGGGGATGATACCACTCCAACTTATCACATTATCAGCATTGCTGTCTGCTATGACCAATCAAAATACTTCCGGCATCGTGATAGTCATAAAGATCCATGCAAGTGCAGCATATTAGAGCTTACTGTCTCAGACGGGCTTGAGTTGGATGAAGAAAGTGCCTCATCAAATGTATCTTCTGAATTCACATTTGATGTTGAAGATGAAAATGGATGCGATGTTGACGGCAAATCATGTCAAGCTGCTCTATCATCTGCATACGAAGCGCAGAATAATGGTAACCCATTACAGCTAAAACTTGTAGAAAGCAATGATCACCATAAGCACCAAATAACTGCATATATCAACGATAAGAAAATCGGCAGTGCCAGCCATAAAGAAATCGATGAAATTTCTCAGCTCTTGCCTTTCTCGTTTGCAGTATCGCTTCACATCCTTAAAACCAGCAGTGAAGATACATCAATACCGATTTATCATGTTCCCGGAATTACTCTTTTATATGATACCCCAAAATTCAACTTAGAAAAAAATACTGTCGATCAGCATTATCTTACTGCAGATAGAAGCTGCAGTGAAAAGCACTTTGATAAAGATGCATCATCTGGCAAAAAAGACAAATATGCAAATATCCCTGTTTCACGCCTAAAGCTGCGCAGAAATTTTAATATAATCATTGCCGCTATGTTTCTTGTATATTCTCTGCTGTTACTTATCGGAAAGCAATATATAGCGTGTGTTGTAGCTGTAATATTCACCGTTATCTGCTGGCGATCATTCAAAAAATATTCTTTACTATGCAAGGCGCGTATTATGAGGCAAGCATAGAAAAGCCCCCGGCCTGCCGCTGAACGCTGAGACTGCTGTGATTGCAGCCTAAGCGCGGCGGTCAGGGCCAGAGGCCTTGATTTTGTTTGATTCAATTTCAGAATTTCATTGGCACTTCGCAGTCGATGCTGGCAGTGTCGATTGTCACATTAGTGACAGTCTTAGGCCGCAGCGTTTCTTCCGCGTCTGTCCCGTAGATTATCAGCGCCAGCTTGCTGCCGCGTCTGATCGTATGATCCGTTGGGATCATTTCGAGCGAGTAGTCGTAAAACTCGCCAGGTGTTATGTCATCCTTTGACCAGATGGAACTGCGGTTCTGCGCATTCATCCAACCGCGGGAAATGATCTTGTACTGCGACGGCTCCGCTTCCATGCGGAACTCGTAAGGTTCATCAACGTTTGGCACTGGTTCCGGCGTCAGCCTCTTAGCATCGCCCAGATCCACAAGCGCCGCGCTGAGTATGGCCGTTTTGCGGTCTATTGAAGCCCGGAACGAGACCCGCGTCCTTCCGGATATTCGGATCTCATCCCCCGCTTCATCATTATCAAAGACGTCCCAGACGAATCTGACGCAGGAACTGCTAAATTTGGAGAGTACCAGCTCGTCGCGCCACTCAGAAAGATTATCTTTCGATTTATCGTAAACCGTCTTCGTAATGTCATCAGTAAAGGTCACCATGCCGCCATCAAAGCTGCCGCTGCCGACTGGGAATCTGACCATACGCGCTTCTTCCGGCGGCCAGACATCGGATGTCTGCCAAAGCTTCTGATCCAGATTGCTCTCTATCAAAACCTTTGGTTCCCGGTCTGCGCCGTTGTCTTCACCCTTAAGATAATGATCAAGCCAGCGGTCGATCATGTCAGTCACACCGGCACCCTTAAGGTCGTAGACATAGATATGTTCACCCTGATGCGCCAGGATCTTCCGCGGGATGTCCCGCTTCTGCAGCGCTTCGAACAGGTCAAAGCACTGATTTGTCTTGACGTTCCAGTCATTAATGCCGTGGATAATAAATACAGAACACTTGATATTGTCAACCTGATCAAGGTAGTTGCGTTCGTCCCAGAAGCGGCTGTAATTGCCGGATTCGCGGTCCTGAGCATAACTCATCTTTGCCAGTTCGGCAAAATATGCGTCGCCAACTGCCGCAAAATCATCTGGATCTTTGGCCCTGCTGAAGCAGTATTTAGCCAAGATGTCGATATCATCGCCCTGCCAGCCCATTGCCGGAACACAGAGACCGTTCTGCCTGTAATAGGTGTACCAGTTGCAGATTCCTGCTTCCGGAATGATGGTCTTCAGTCCTTCAACTCCCGTTGCGGCAACGCCAATGCACATGGTGCCAAGATAAGACTTTGCTGACATGGCCACGCTGCCCGTGCACCAGGACGCTTTGATCTCAATGTTGTCGGTCAGATTGGTAAAGGCGCGTGCCCGGCCATTGAGCCAGTCGATGACTGCCTTGAAGGCAAGTATCTCTTCTCTGGAACCGCTGAGGGTGAAGCCCTCAGAACCTAATGTCCCCAGTCCGCCGGCGAAAACGCTGGCATAGCCGCGGTCGTTCAGATGGGCATAGAGTTTGGAAATACATTCAAATTCTACATTTTCACTGGTCTCCGCCGTTTCCGCAAACCCCGCCGTGATCCTTTTGACAGAAGGCTCGACTGCCACTGGAGCATCAAAATCAAAAGCCACATCTTCAGCCGTAATATGCTGCTGAGGGTAAACTTTGAGCTCCTGGTCGACGTCGTAAGGCTTGTACCAGTCCTCGTTGCAGGTCATCATGTACGGATCGGCAACGAATACCGCCGGCACTTTGATGCCGCTAAGCGTTGAATCAGGCCTGCGAATGTAGGCGGCGATCAGGTCGAGTCTGCCATCGCCGTCTGTATCCACTGGTGTTTCTATATATACTTTTTCAAATAGAAATTTCATTTAATGTAATGCCTCTTATTCTGCCTTTTCTGTTTCGGCAGTCGCTACTGCTGCTGCAGGTTCTGCCGCTTTCTTTGCCTTCATCTTCTTCAGGTATGCATTCCAGATCATTACAAATACTGCTCCGAGGATCAGCATTACAACCAGGAAACCGAAGAAGTTTCTGTATCCGGCAACGCCTGGGTTTTTGTCGATGAGGATGCCTGCCAAAAGTGATACGAAGATCTCTGGCAGATAGCCTACTGTTGAAATCAGGCCTGCGGCTGTTCCTGAATAGTTTTCAGGGATAGCGCCTTCGTCCATCATTGTCCAGATCATTGCGTAGTTTACATTGTAGAAAATGTAGATGATTATGAACAGTACTGTGAATATCATGATGCTTGACTTGTTGGTTGGGAGCATAAGCATTGCAACTGTTCCAACAGCCATAATTATGAACGATATCAGCAGAAGTCTGCCTGCTCCGACTTTATCTGTGACATAGCCGCCGCCGATGTTGCCGAACAGTGAGAACCATCTCTTCAATGCTGCCAGAGTTGCCGCAAATGTTACTGTTGCGCCAAGGATGTCTGTCAGGTAAGGTGTGAAGTAGTACAGTGAAAGTGTGAATACGTAGTTGCAGAATGTAACGATTCCGATGATCCATACTGCAGGCATTTTCAGCACCTGGCCGATGCCCTTGAAGGATATTCTTTCAGTTTCCAGCTTCTCTCCTTCTTTAATAGTGAAGAAGGCAAAGATGCCAAAGGCGATAGTCAGAACTGAATAGAAGATGATGACGTATTTCATGCCCAGTACCTGGTTGTCTATCTTGCCGCAGCCCCATCTGTAGCAGGCTACTGCCACGATTGCCATGAGTGCTGCTGCGATTCCTCTGCCGCCTTCGAAATAGCCGAAGGCCTTGCCCTGATCCTCGCCGCCGGACATGATCCTGACTGCTTTGATGCATGCAGGCCAGAAAGCGAACAGTGAGGTAACGCCCCAGAATGCATAGAGGACTACCAGCTGACCGAAGCCCAGAGGCAGCAGATGGATGAATCCGCCGATGCCTGTTCCGATCATGGAAACTGTGATAATTGTCCTGGTTGTGAACTTATCGGCAACGACTCCACCGAAAAGGTATGAAATCATGCCGAAGATTCCAAGAACTGAGCCAAAGATTCCCATCTGGGTATTGGTCAGATGATAAGTTGAAAGATATACGTCGTAGTAATCGTATCTGAAATATGGCAGGCCGTAGATGATGGCGCCGCAGAATGCTACGATGAGGATGGCGATAAAGTTTCTTGACATTTTTTCGCTCAATCCAAGAAAACCAAATGTGTTTTTCATTGCTTTTTCCTCCGATAATAAATAAAAATTACGTGGTCCGGGATTTAAGATAGTCGAGGTAATACTTTGGATCCAGGCTCTCGCCGGTTGCCCGTTCAAGAAGCTCGTTAGAGTCGTATACTGCGCCGTAGCGATATACGTTGTCCTTCATCCATTTGTTGATTTCCCCGATCCGGCCATCCCTGACCAAATCATCCATATCCCCGCAGTCTCTCGTGATTGCTGCCGCATACTGTGCCGCTGCAAGGTTAGAGATGATATATGTTGGAAAATACCCAAAATATCCTGATGCCCAGTGGATGTCCTGCAGAACACCCTCTCTGTCGTTATTCGGTTTGATTCCAAGATATTCCTGATATTTATCCGCCCAAACAGTTTGGAGATCGTCGACGGACAGCGATCCGTCCAAGAGTCCCCTCTCCACCTCATATCTGATTATGATGTGGAGCAAAAAAGTCACTTCGTCGGCATCAAGTCTGATGAGCGACGGTTTGTGTATGTTTACGCTTCTGAAAGCTTCATCAAAATCTCCCTTAAGCTCTGGAATGATCTCTGCAGCCTCGTCGTATACGAGGTCCCAGAAGCCTCTGCTCCTGCCGATGATGTTTTCGTACAATCTGCCAACCGACTCCTCCATAGTATTGGATGGCGCTTCCGCCAGAAAAGTGCCCAGAAGGCCTTTGTCGATAGACTGCTGGTAAATTCCCTTGCCTCCAGAGTGCAGAACGTTGAAGATCCCGTCTCTTATGTCATTCTCTTCAAAAGAGTTGACTATGCGGACGTCGCTTGGCGAGTTGGCGAGTATCGTCGGATGTTCACCGATATCTACTCTGCCGGCAGTAAAGCTGAAGCCAATTTTCTCCAGCAGCAAATGCCAAAGCCGGCCCTGCGTCTTGCCGTCTGCCGCGATCGTCTGCGCCGGCTTCAGGTTTCTGTCCATCTCCGCCTCTTTTTTGATCAAAGCGGTCAGCTCGTCTTTAATGGCTGCGACGAGGCTGTCGATCATCGAAGTCGTTACGCCGGGTTCGTAGTAGCTGAGCAGCGCGTCGTATGGTGCAGCTTCGTAGCCCCAGTATTCGGCGAATTTGCGGAATGTGCCGACGATCTGCTCCAGATACGGCTTGAAGATGTTGTAATCGTTTGCTTTTCTGGCCTCTGACCAGACCTGCTCCGATACAGCGATGAGTCTGATATACTCGCTGTATTCATCTTCAGGTATCTTTCTAATGTATTCTGAATTGCGTTTGATGCGCCTGACCATGGCGTCGGTGACGACGTCGTTGTGGCGGTTGCCATCAAAGTATTCAACGTAGTTCTTGAACCTGTTGCCGCTGAGCATGCGGTATTCCTCGTCGGCTGTAAAAGCCATGACTTTGGATCTGTACTCAATGCCCTCCGGCGGCATGTATGTCATCTTGTCCCAAAAAAGCAGGGAATTCAATGTGTATTTCACGTATTCTATGTGGCTGATCATCTCGCGGAATTCCGCCAGCCTGCTGCTGTATGACATGTCGCCACCTACCTTTTATCAAAACGCGTAAAGAACGGATGCAGCATGTTGCCGCTGAAGCTGTCTGTCACTTCCGGCATGCCTGTCAAAACGCCGGCAGCAGGATTTCCTGCCGCTGCCGAATCTGGCGCCGCCATACGTCTGCGTTCTTCCACTAATTCTTCATTTTCCAGCTGTTCCATCAGGGCCAGCATGATCTTAGCTTCTCTCTTCATCTTCTGAAGGTTGAATTTATGGGTCCGGACCGTTGCCGGGCTGATCCCCAGATCCTCGCCTATTTCTTTATTGTCCATGTCATCGTACATGCAGAGCAGCAGGTTTTTCTGCGTCTCAGAAAGTCCGTTGACCTGTTTATCCATTGCCACCAGACAGCTGAAGGAACTTCCATGCCTGTCTGCTATGTGTTCTGCCATCGCCTTGCCGGCGGTGACGCTTCTGCCCCTGGACGTGTAAATCAACCCGTCCTCAAAAGTTTCTCCGCAGAAGATGCATCTGTAGACTCCGTCTTCGATCACGTAGCCTCTGGTCAGCTCTTCTACAGTCAAATCTTTAAACTCTTCATTCATAATACTACTCTCCATTAATATTCTGATGATTGTTTAAAAGCGGAGCGTTAACTCCTGACTATTGCTAAACAATTTACGATAATGTTTACTTATATCTGAATTATATATCATTTCGTTTATGATTGCAACAAAAAACTTCAGCAATTGAATCATTCAAAATGCTGAAGTTTTCTATTGTAAATCTTATCTGAAATGGTTTAGTCGACGGCTTCGGAACTGCTTATCTGCTCGTACAGCACATCGAACATCTTGTCTGGTTCTATAGGCTTGGAAATATGCTCATTCATGCCGGCGTCAACGCTCTCCTGCTTGTCTTCATCAAAGGCGTTGGCAGTCACGGCTATTATAGGCACGCTCAAAGCATCCGACCTGTCAAGAGCCCTGATTTTTCTGGCTGCCTCAAATCCGTTCAGTACCGGCATCCTTATATCCATCAAAATCGCGGCGAATTCGCCGATCTGACTTGCCGCAAAAGCATCCACGCCTTGCTGCCCGTCAGCGGCCACCTTTACGGCCATACCTTTGCTGCACAGCAACGCACTGACTATCTCACTGTTGAGGCTGTTGTCCTCACAAACCAATATCTTCTTACCGTTTAGTATTGCCAGATTCTTATCAGCAGCTGCTTCGCTTGTCTCCTGATCGCTTTCGATTTTCGGGAAGCACAGACGTACAGTAAACATCGTACCGCTTCCTTTACTGCTTTCAACATCAATAGTCCCTCCCATAAGGTCGACGATCTGCTTGACGATGGCAAGACCAAGACCTGTACCTGAAGATTCGAAACCGCTCTGATTCTCCTGAGCAAACGGTTCAAACATGTGAGGAATGAAATCTTCGGATATTCCGATACCGTTATCTTTCACAGTAAATACCGTGTTTAGACTTTTGGCATCATCACTGCAGACATCCTCGGCCCTGACAGTAAAATCTACCTTTCCGCCTTCATTGGTATACTTCACGGCATTTGTCAGCAGATTAAGGATGATCTTCTCAAGGTTAAGCTGATCAGCCAGAATGACCTTGTCTTCACATCCCGCATCATCCGCAGTAAATGTGATATTACGTTTTTCAGCTGTCAGTCTTACAGGAGACACTACGGAATCAAACAGTTCATGCAGCTTAACAGGTTCAGGATTCATGATGAGTTTGCCGTTGCCTATCCGCGAAATTACCAGAGTATCGTTGATCATTTCCTGAAGCAGCCTGCCAGAAGACTGGATCTTGTCCAAGTAATCTCTTACACCCGGTGATGTTTCTTCGTTTTCCGCTAATTCGCTGAAGCCAATGATTGCGTTTAACGGAGTTCTCATATCGTGGCTTATATTAGAAAAGAACTGGTTTTTAGTTTCGGCATTACGCTGTGCAGCCTCGATCTCGATCTTTTGGCGCTCATTTTCCAGTTTCTGTCTTTCAACTGAAGTTTTCTCTTTCTGCCGCCTGCGTAGTGAGAACATCGCCATTAGCAGCATTAATATTATCAGTATCATACCTAGAGCAAAAGATAGTATTACGACCGGCGGAATGCTGGCAATTAAAGTTCTCCAGCTGCTTCCCGGCATCGTGTCGCTGGTGACGATGCTTTCGAAGGAATTTCCGTTGGCATAAATTGCTTTGTTCATGATAGACCGCAGCATCGTGTTGTCGTAGGAAACCGCACCGCTCAGTTCAAGGGTTACGGCTGGCAATGATGTGATGAGGTATTCTGAAGTATATGACTGATTGATCAGCCACGTTGCGCTTGGCAGACCAATGATGACAGCGTCAACTTTTCCTGCCTTCAAAGCTTCGAAACACTGGTTTGCCGTATCGTATTTCTTTAATACCACGTCCGAATACTCAGAAGGGATTTGACTCATTACCGCTGAGCTGCTGCGATTTTTGATAGCAATGGCGCCGATATCTTCAGTATCAGTGCCGGCTTTAGAAATGAGAACAGTATTGACGGATGTGTATTCCTTAGTGACGCTCAGTCCGTCCATGTTTGCAGAAATCAAACCGCTGCTGTACAGCGAAACGATGTCTGCATCTCCGCTGTTTACGGCATCAATGACCTCGCGCTGAGTATCATACTCCTTATAGCTGAAATCAAGGCCCGTAGTTTTGGAGAGCATCTTATAATAATCTATTATAATGCCCTTTTGCCGGCCGTTTTCTTTATAATAATATGGCGCGTCATCCTTCATGACTGCAACCGTTACTGTTGAGTGGGATAGGATATATCTTCTTTCATCCTTGGAAAATGCTGTGTTCTGGTTGATCTTGCCAGTCAGATACTTGACCCTGAGTTCCTTAGTGTAATTGGGATTTTCAGTTAAGATGGTATTCATCGCCGTATCGACCTTGTTCTTAAGGTCGGTATTATCCTTGGAAAATGTCAAATAATAATCAGAAGCTCCAAAGAGCATGACCGTTCGGTATCCAGTGTATGAATCAGCTCCTATGCAGGCAGCCTCAACCTTTCCCGATGCCAATGCAGCTATTTCTTCTTTTAATGTGCTATAGTATTTGATTTTCGGAGTAATACCATGGCGTTCGCACCACTTGAGGAATTTAGTGGTTGAATAGTTGTTTTTCTGACATCCGAATACGACAATTCCATACTTTGACGTGTCTGCATAATCCAGACTATTATTGTCGTCGCGTGTTATTATACCGCATGACGATGAGCCGGTTTCTACGTCGCTAAACAAGAGGTTTTTCTTATTCTCTGCAGTCGGCGGCATATCATCAATGGCATCGATTTCGCCTGATTTCAGCATTTCAAGTGCTTCAGTATGAGATTTTATTGGAACAAAGCTGACTCTGAACCCTGCATACTGGGCAATTTTTTCGCTATACTCAACATCTGTGCCTCTCCAAACGCCTTCTGAGTCGCGGTAAGCATATCCAGGATATTCATACAGGCCGATTTTAATAATGCTTGCTTTATCATTTGTCTGGCTGCTGTCGGTATCTGCGAAAGTACTGACAGGCAGCAGCACCAATGACAAAATTATTATCAGCAGGCTTATCAATACTGAATTAACATTCTTATTCTTATTGATACTCATCATATTATTGTCCTCTTATTATTCACCTGTAATCAGTATACCATTGTGATTTTTATTTTACAATAAAAAGCACCGCCCAAAAAATACAAGAGCCCCTTCATATTCCATGCGCTATGGGAGCACCATGATGAAGGGACCTTTTAGACATACCATCCACGTTTAAAATCCTAACATATTTCTTTATATTTGTAACCTACCCACAGGGGTAGTTATTGCAAATTTTTTGTCATCCAGGCAAGGGTCACTGCTTTGCGCTCCGCCTCTATGCGGCTATTGACGCCAAGCTTTCTGTAGATGTTGCGGTTATGATATTTCAAGGTATTGTAAGTAAACGCGCAGGCCTTGCATACTTCTTCCGTATCCGCACCGCTGCAGTAGAGGGTGAGTATTTTTTTCTCCATCTGCGTCAGTGTGTCGGCGCCATCTGCCTTCTTGATTTCTTTCAGGTAGTTCGGATAATAAGATGCCATTGATTTCAGATCTTCCAGCATCCTTTCGCTGTCCGCAGTGCATGCCTTTTGTTCTTTAGCAAAAAAATTCTCGGCTAGAGGAAGCAGTGCCGCCCCCTCTTTGCACATTACAAATCTGAAGCCATATGAGTCGGCATCGTTGACTGCCTTCATGAAAGTCGTCTGCCATGTCTTCTGACCAAGTCTGTATTGCAGGATTGCCTTAAGAAAATCGTTTTCGATGCGCATCAGCGTACGATAATATCCCTGGAAATATACTGAAAGCCGCTCACTGAGCCGCAGTGCCTCGTCCATCATGCCTAGGGCGATGTATATGCGCAGTTTGATCAGATACATGTAACGATAAAGCGTACAGAATCCGATATTTTCGTTTGGCGCCTTTTCGGAGAGCCACAGTTTTGCTCTGTCAGTTCTGCCGTAAAGCAAATCGATCCAGGCAACCATTGCATCAAGGTTTGGCAGCAGCCGGTCAGCACCTTCTGACTCTACTTTTTCGCGGAATTCCTCAAGCTGAATTCTGGCAAAATCTATCTGACCTTTGACAATGCTCAGTCTGGTCATGATGCCGATGGCGGTAAAACACATTTCGATATTACCGGCTGCTTCGGCGTTCATATATCCCCTGTTGAGCATGGCAGTCAGTTTGCTGCTGTCCGCCGAGCCCTTTTCAAACCAGCTTTCAGCCAGAGAAATATCTACCAGACCGGCACTGCTCTTGCCAAGCATGGTTTCCACTGGTTTTTTCATGAATACTGCAAACTCGCTGTCGTGCCTGCTCCACTCGCTGAAATCTTTGCTGCCGTTCATTATTGACGGCTGATTTCCAGTCAGTGAAAACTCAGGTATCTTTACATTGCTCATGGCCTTCAGCTTCGCAGCCTTTATAATTACGTCGGTCAGCCCTGATGTGCCGCGGTGCGGCAAGGCAACATCAAGATAGACGAGCAGGCTCTTTGCCACAGCCTTATCGTGGCTTCCCTTCGTGCAGGCCTTTTCGTACTGTTCGAGACGCTCATACCACTTCTCACTTTCTTCCGGCTGTAGGGTCAGTGAGCATATCATACTCATTGCCGACATCAGTTCAGGATGGCTGAGCAGTTCAGCCTCCGGCAGCCCCTGGTAATACTTGCGGAACTCGATAAAATGTCCCACTCCCGGATGCCTGATGCCATTTTTGATGAGGATCTCCGAAACCTTGTCGTGACACCCGGCTTTTGAATAATACTCCAGAGCGTCGCCTGTCATCTCGTGTTCTTCAAAATACTCGGCAGCCCTTCTGTACGCCACAATGATCATTTCTCCGCTGTCAATTGTCTTAATCTTCCACTGCAGATAATCTTGGAGCATGTTTCTCATCCGGAAATTCCGTTCTGCATCTACTGTAAGAAAATCACCAATGGACATCGCCTGGTCTATTATGGCCATTGCCCCCGGTTTTTCTGTTATGTATTCAGCAAGCTCTATGCTGAACTTTTCAAAAGGTGACACTGCCTCGAACAATTCGATCATGTCCTTCGGCCACATGTCATAGAGCGTTTTATCGTAATAATGGTAAACATCAATGCGTGCAGTTTCCTTAATGTCCTGATTGTATTCGGACTTGTTCTGCATATTAAGGGCTATCATCACAATGCTGAGGGCGTGGCCGGCAGTATCCCTGACGATGCGCATCACCTGCTCGTGAGGCAGCTCAACATTGAAGTTTGCCAGCAGCTTAGCCGCAGCGTCTGTATCAAGAGCAAGATCCTTTTCGTCAGCAGTATGAAATTTATACATGACAAAAGCAGGCTTCAGCCACTTCGGAAGCTTAGATCTGCTAATAAGAACGACATGACAGCGTCCGTCGTCTATCAGCCTGCCAATATATTTCTTTGACTCATCATCAGTGATCCATTGAACATCATCAATGATCACTGTTGACTGCTTGATTTCACCAATCGCAGGCATCTCTGAGAGAGCACACGACGCGCCAGTGAGCCATAAGGCACTTTTCCTCCTGTAGAAATACTGAACCGCCGCCGTCTTGCCAAATCCGACGGGCGATGATACTATAATTGTCCTATTCTCTTTTTCTGCCTCCCGCAGTTTCCGGTTTATCGCCGGTACCCTGACGTAATCCCTGTTGTCCATCTGTGTTCTCCGCTTGATTTTCGATTAGTTTTTCCTTTGCTTCAGGCCGCAGTTTCTTGATTGCGATCTCACGCTTAAGCGCCTCAGATTTAGTTTCGAATTCCTCCACATGCACCACTCTGCACGGCCTGCGCCCCCGCGTGTACTTGGCACCGCCGGGGAGTTCGCCGTTGTGCGCTTTGATCCTTGACTCGACGTCAGTCGTCCACCCGGTGTAGAGTGAACCGTCGGCACACCGAACCATGTAAACGTAGTGCATCAAAGCACCTCCTGCGTTACAACTCCTGAATTGCCGAAGATGTCAACTACCTTCACGCTGACTACGCACGGCGTTGCGGCTATGCGCTGGCAGGTGTACTGCAGCTGGCCTTTTTCGCGTACAAAAATCATGCCCGGCCGTCTGACGCTCCCATCGAAGTCAAAGTCGACGTTCCATGATTCCAATATCGTCAGCGGCTCTTTCCGCATCATGTCGCGGACCTTCTTTCGCTCGCTTTCGTCCAGCATGCCCGCCAGGCGATGTTCGCTCACCGACTTCAGCTCAATGCTGATGAGTTTTTTATCAGAGAATGCCAGCTCTTCTGAGCTGATTTCAATCAAAGGATCCAGCGGCCGGTTTGTTTTTCCGCCGCAGTCGTATGCCGCAAATGATACTCCCATGCGGTTCAGCCGGTTGGCTGTGCTCTCCACCGCCAGGGCTGACTCGTCGCAGGCGATGAAATGTCTGCCCATCCTGGCTGCCACCGCCGGCAGTGTGCCGGAACCGCAGAAAAAGTCGGCGCAAATGTCTCCTTCGCAGGTCGAACAGCTGACTATGCGTTCGATCAGCTGCTCTGGTTTCTGCGTAGCATAACCGGTGCGCTCTGCAGATGTGCGTCCAACCATATCAATGTTCCACACGTCTTTCATATTGACCATGGTGTACCAGCCCACTTCGTCCTTATATTCCTTGACTCCCTTGAAACGGTACGGCTTGAACTGACGGTTGTACGACTTTTCCTCCAATGGCTGAAAATCGTACTTGCCGCTCTTGCCGTAGACCAAAATGGAATCGTGTTTTCTGGCAAAGTGCTTCTTGCTGGAGCCTCCTGATTTATATGTCCATATTATTTCATTTATAAAGTTCTTTTCACCGTAAATGTCATCCATGATGACTTTGGCGTAGTGAACAACGTGCCAGTCAAGATGAACAAAGATCATGCCGTCATCTCTGAGCAGATCTTTCATCAGCATCAGCCTGACGGTCAGCATCTTCAGGTATTCTGAAAGGCCTTCTTCCCACTTGTCCTGATATGCCAGGTGGCGGATGTTCTCATCCCCTGCCTTCAGCACCGCGTCGTAGGTCGACTTGGAGAAGAACGGCGGGTCAATGTAGATCATCTTGATCTTGCCTGCCATATTTCTCTGCTCCAGCAGCGCCTTCATTACCTTCTTATTGTCTCCATGGCACAAAACGTCAGCTGTGGCGCCTGTCTCTGGTGTCGCCGCGGAAGACTCTGGCATTTCCGCCTGGCTTACCGCTGTTTCTGCTGCGGCCATGCTTCCTGTCACCTCTGTCAGCAGCATTTCCGCCGGCTTTGCCTGAGTGTACTGCCTTTTGCTGTCCTTCATTATCTTTCCGAATTCGTTTATCAGACTCATATCTACCGCCTTTTCCCTTCAGCATAACGCCGATAAGTTCCGGCCGGCCCGCCAGCTCCAACGCTTCTATGACCGTCCGCCGGTTTTCCGGCTTGTTATAATGTATCAGAGCCCGCTGCATTTTCTTGTCGTTCAGTGATTTTGCCACGTAAATCGGCTTCATTGTGAACGGGTCTTTTTCAGTGTAATACATGCAGGTTGCCAGGGTCCCCGGCGTCGGGTAGAAATCCTGCACCTGATCTGGAATGAATCCGTAATCTTTCAGGAACAGGGCCAATTCTATGGCGTCGTTCAATGTACAGCCCGGATGTGAGCTTATGAGGTACGGGATCAGATACTGTTTGAGTCCCAGTTCCTCGTTTATCTTTTTGTATTTATCGGCAAAGTCGATGAATACCTGCTTTTTTGGCTTGCGCATGTAGGCAAGCACCTGATCTGAGATATGCTCTGGCGCAACCTTCAGTGTGCCGCTTACGTGATACTGGCAGAGTTCCCGAAGGAATGTATCGTCTTTGTCCGCCATGACGTAATCGTAGCGGATGCCGGAACGTATGAAGACTTTTTTGATGCCAGGCAGTTCTCTGACTGCCCGCAAAACCTCCAAATATTCGCTGTGGTCCACTTTCATGGACTTGCAGACCGTTGGGCTGAGGCAGTCTTTGTCCTTGCAGACACCGTATTTCAGCTGTTTGTCGCAGGCCGGCATTCTGAAGTTGGCCGTTGGTCCGCCGATATCGTGTATGTAGCCCTTGAAGTCCTTCATCCTTGTCAAAGCTTCTGCTTCCCGCACGATGGACTCTTTGCTGCGGCTTCTGACCTGTCTGCCTTCATGATATGTCAAAGCGCAGAAGCTGCATCCGCCAAAGCAGCCTCTGGAGCTTACGATGCTGAACTTGACTTCTCTGAATGCTGGGATGCCGCCCTTTGCATCGTACATTGGATGCCAGGCATTTTCATATGACTGTTCGTAAATGTCATCAAGGTCTTCCCGTTCCAGCGGCGGCTGCGGCTGGTTCTGAACCACGGACATGCCGCCCGGGTAGTTTTCCACCAGTCTCTTGCCATTGATATAATCATTGCTCCTGTACTGAAGCGCAAAGCTTCTGCAGTAAGCATCCTTGTCTTTCTCAATCTCTTCGTAGTCCGGCAGCGTCACGCTGTCCTCGTCTGGTATCAGTTCGGAAGTCGGTGTCCTGTAGCATGTACCTCTGATCCATGTGATGTCTGAAACAGATATCCCTGAATCCAGAGCTTCTGCGATTTCAACAACTGCCCGTTCTCCCATTCCATAGATCAGGAGGTCAGCCTTGGAATCAAGAAGTATCGACCTTCTGACCTTATCGCTCCAGTAATCGTAATGACCGAGGCGCCTTAAGCTGGCTTCGATGCCGCCGATCACCACCGGCACATCCTTATATGCTTCCCTGGCGCGGTTGCTGTAGACGATCACCGCCCTGTCTGGCCTGATCCCCGCTTCACCGCCTGGAGAATACTCATCTACCCTGCGTCTGTGGCGAAAAACCGAGAAATTGTTGACCATTGAATCGACAACCCCGCTGTTTATCAGAAAGCCAAGCCTAGGTTTGCCGAATCGCTTAAAGTCATCATCCGTCTTATAGTCTGGCTGTGCCAGAATCGCCACCTTATAGCCTCTGCTTTCCAGCAGGCGGCTGATTATTGCCGTACCAAAAGAATGGTGATCAACGTAGGCATCTCCTGTCACCAGGACAAAGTCAGGCTGATCCCATCCTCTGCTTTTCATATCTTCTTTGTTTACAGGTAAAAACATTTTACTCCTGTTCTGCTAATTGTAATACAGTATCTTAACATTTTTATATCCCATCTTCTTCACGAGAGCAACTGGGCCTTTGGCTGCATCACTGGTTACCACCGTGATTTCGCCATTTTTCAGCTTCGTGTAAAGATTGTTGTAGTCGTCGTCTGAGAATGCCTCAAATCTAGACGTTGTCGCCGGCAGTCCTACTGCATCGTCTGCTGCGCCAAGCACTAGAGACTGTCCGCCTGGAAATACGTTTCCGTATTCTTCGGTCAGAAGTTTCTTCACAGTTCCCTTAAGATCCTTCATTGCTGAAGTGACTACCGTATTGGAAAGCTGACTCTGATCGACATCTACACCTACTACTGAACCTCCGTAAGTTTCAGCTGCCGCCGTTACGGATTCAGTCATCGTTCCTCCGCTGCATGCGAATATAACCTGAGTGCCTTCTACAAACCAGTCTCCGGCAACCTTTTCCACTTCGTCAGATGCAACGAAAGTTCCTGAATATTCATATCTCATCGTTACTGTTTCATTCTCTTCTTTTGCCGCATCGTTGGCACCCTGTATGTATCCGAAGCCATATCCCAGTATTGAAGGATACTTCTTGCCGCCTATGAATCCCAGTTCAGTATAGCCATTCTTAACCATGGCATAGCCTGCCAAATAGCCGGCCTCCTGATTTTTAAACTCTACAGTAACAGTATTATCGGCAACTCCGTCAGGCAGTTTGCCTTCAAATGAAATGAAATGCACATTTTTATACTTTTTCTGAGCCTGAGCTACAGCATCGGAATAATTAGTGCCCATGGCAATAACGACTTTGGCGCCTTTAGATACAGCCTCGTCGATCTTAGCCATATATGCTTTAGTCGTGTCCGACTTCGGCTGATAGTATCTGTAGGTTTTGCCGTTAGCGTCGGCAAATTCTTTGATGCCTTCCCATACGCTCTGCTTGAAAGTGCCGTCTTCTAAAGTACCCGTGTCAATGAGCATGGCGATTTCATATGCCGTATCGTCAGAGTTGGATGAACTCGTCTTTTCAGTGCTGCTTTTGCTGCCGCATGCCGTGAAAATCCCGGCAGCAAGTATCAAACTCAATAAAATCGCTGCAAACTTCCGCATATTCTTTCTCCTTTTCGATGGCATTAATTCCATAAAGTTACAATTTCTAATTTAATTTAAGGCCGAGCGGAGCTCGCAGTGAGCTCGCTCATTGCAGGCGTAGCGAAGGCCTGCAATTGAAGCTAGGAGCTTCAGCTCGGCCGAATTTCAGTGGTGAATTGCAATCACCACTGAAATTCGGACATGCCCCCGCCGCCTATTTCGTTGAAGCGGGTGCATCTAGCTTCAATTATATTACATTACTGCATAGTTATAAAGCATTTTTTCCCTTCACATTGTCAATAATGCTGGCCGTTATCCTCGCCGTCATGCCCCAGATGACTCTGTTGCCGAAATCATAGACCGGTATCTCCCAAGTGCCGACTCTCCAGCCGTAGTCCTCGCTGATTCCAAGCCTTTCGTAAGGGAATCCCTTGTCAATATTAGTGGTGATCTTCTCAACATATATCTCCGGTTTCGTTTCCTCTATGTTCTTTAGCGGCATGAGGAATATCTCGCTGACCTCGTCCTCTGCCAGCTTAGCCTTCTTGTAGTCTTCATAGTCAACAACTCCAAGGTAAGTAAACAAAGTGAAGTTTGCATAGCCATAAAGCCTGTCACCAGGTCCAATAAGTCTGACACGGTCCGCTGGCACGCCTATTTCCTCATATGTCTCCCGCAAAGCGCAGTCACAGGGATGTTCGCCCTTTTCAACATGTCCTCCTGGAAAACAGACCTCTCCTGGCTGGGAAACGCTCTCCGCCCTGACCTCGTAGAGCAGGCAGAGTTCTCCGTCCCGCTCAACAAAAGGCACAAGTACTGAAAAGTATCTGTGCTTCCCAATTGCCTCCGGCCTCCTGCCTTCATATACGCTTCTGATCATCTCAATGCTGAAATCCATCTTGCTATCTCCCCTATCCTCGTTCTATTTCTCCGTCTTAAGTAAAAAAAAGAGGCGAACATCATCCGCCTCTCAATATCTCATGTCTTTACTAGTTCAATACGTCGAACTCGCTGAAGTCAACACCGATCATTTCTTCTTTCTCAGCGCTCAGGCTTACAACGAAATCCATGCCGTAGTTCTTGGAAATACCCTTGAGTCTGGTCAGGAATTCTGGAATGTCGCCCAGTGAGAAGTCTGTGTGCTTCAGTATGCTGTCAATGTAAATCGTCTCTATATCATGGTCGGAACTGATGATTCCGTAAATGAAGCCGATGTACTCATCACAATTGGTGATGTGTTCGTATTCCTCCATGCACACTACTCTGATTCTGTACTTAAGGTCATACATCAGTCTGGAATTCTTGTTAATAAAAATAATGCTTCCTGATGCATTTTCTACTTCTGCATTTGCAAGATCGATCATCTGTTTCGTTTTACCAGTACCTTTATGTCCAACCAATAACTTTACCATTATTATTGTCCTCCCGTTTCTATATGTTGTAAATATTATACACTACAGCAACTATTTCATCAAGGATTTTTCAGCTTTTGCAGTAGCATTTTTCGATTTATAGTTTTATGTGTCTGGGGATGTCAGTTCTGCTATAGAGAATCCTTCTGACTTCCATTACATCATCTATGACAACATAGAAAATTGAGAAGTTGCGAACGTGAAGCCTCACACGACTAAAGTCGCGTGCTTCCTAATGCCATAATCTACGCTATGGTTGTCCTTTAGGGACATCGGACTGCGTTTCTGTCCATACGGTCTAAACTCAGTATCCTGTAGCTTACGCT
>Ga0183095_10017_pt1 | contig 121065 bp, 109 predicted proteins | sample BioMet4_FD_130346 | JGI IMG/M metagenome (GOLD analysis project Ga0183095, IMG submission 130346) | Microbial communities from bioreactor (seeded with sewage sludge) at LBNL, California, USA - Biofuel metagenome 4 (v2) (version 3) | ecosystem: Engineered > Bioreactor > Anaerobic > Unclassified ...
TGGCACGTAGTTAGCCGTGGCTTTCTGGTAAGGTACCGTCAATCCCCGATTCTATCGGAGCCGTTCTTCCCTTACAACAGAGCTTTACAATCCGAAAACCTTCATCACTCACGCGGCGTTGCTCGGTCAGGCTTTCGCCCATTGCCGAAAATTCCCTACTGCTGCCTCCCGTAGGAGTCTGGGCCGTGTCTCAGTCCCAATGTGGCCGTTCACCCTCTCAGGCCGGCTATGCATCATCGCTTTGGTGGGCCGTTACCTCACCAACTGGCTAATGCACCATAAGCCCATCTACTAGTGTTTTGAACCTTTAATAGCACTGAGATGCCTCAGTGCTACCTATCCGGTTTTAGTACCCGTTTCCAGATGTTATCCCGGTCTTTGTAGGCAGGTTGCTTATGTATTACTCACCCGTTCGCTGCTCCTTCAGACTGGCAAGCCAGTCTTCCAGCGCTCAACTTGCATGTATTAGGCACGCCGCCAGCGTTTATCCTGAGCCAGGATCAAACTCTCCATTTGATTGACTCATTTAACACTGACTTTTACGTCAGTTATCCTTACATAAATTCATTGACGTTTGTAGTTGCTTAATTCCTGTTCAGTTTTCAAAGATCACTCACAGCTCGCTTAGCGGCTGTGCAAGACAAGATGTTATCACTTGTCTCCGCACTTGTCAACGCCTTTCTTCACTTTATCATTTCCATGATATTGTGTCTCTGCGCTGCTTCCCTCTCGGGAGTGCCTTAATAATCTACCATCTTCTCCTCTCCCTTGTAAAGAACTTTTTTTACTTTTTTTCAAAATATATTACTTGGACTTCCAACTGGCTTCAATACGCCATATCAATGACATGCATTAATGTTAATGCATCATATGCGCGCTGCCGCATGATCTCTCTTCAGAGAAATAAAGACAGCCTTCCTCAGACTGTCTTCATATCATGATTGCAGCGTTCTGCAATGCAGGCTTAAGCAACCGGCAGATACACGCTGTAGATAGAGTCGCTTACCTTCACCCAGTTATCCAGATCTGTCATCCAGATATACATGTTGCCAGTCAGGATTCCCTGCTGGATCAGCTTGGCAAGCTCTTCATCTGTATACGGGCCGAACTTCTTGTCGCCGTCTTCTGTGTAATACCACACCTTATCCATGATTGGTCTCCCTGTATCTCAGTTTACATTAAACTGAAAGCTGGACTGCGCACTGTTGGAATACTTTGCCGTGTCACTTGGTACTGCCTTTATCAAGATGGTATAGCTGCCTGCAGGCACACCTTCAAACGTATAGCTTGTTGCCGTTCCTGAAGCAGATTCTGTCTTGTAATTTCCAAATACAATCTCATAGGATCCCGCATTGGGATCCGGCGTATCCCACGTAACCGTTACCTTTCCAGCCGTTTCCGTATCCTGCGTCACGGACAGAATTGTCGGTGTCTTCAATTGTGTTACCGGTGCCGTATAGCTGAATGTCGTCTTTGCCGGATCGCTGGCTGTATAGGTATCGCTGCTGTTGCTGTAGGCAACGACAGTGACTGCATAGCCATCGCCGTTCTCATATCCGCTGAGATCCGCCTGATAGGAAGTGCCGGTGACATTTCCGGAGGCAGTTCCATTTACCGTGACAATATAGTAATCCGCATGCTCAACTGCTGACCAATTGACTGTCAATGTCTTCTCGCTGACGCTCGCGCTCGGATTGCCCGGCGTTGCAAGCTTCGTCTGCGCTGCCTTGTATACCACGTTGTATACATATTCATCGCTGTTGTTCTTGGTATTCTTGGCAACGGAAACGATAGTGATGGTGTAGGTGGATCCATTCTTCAGCTTGGATACAGGGATCGCCGTTCCGGCATTGGCTGCCTTTACGGTAGTTGTCGGGTTGGTATTGACCGTGACCTGATAATACTGAGCGCCTGCTACGGCAGTCCAGGACAGGTTCATGTTATTCGCATCAAAGCTGTAATTGAAGTTAGTGACCTTATCAAGCTTTGAATCCGCTGTTGCGGATGCAGAAGCGCTGGCAGATGCAGAGGCACTTGGGGAAGCGGTTGCCGTGCTTGCTTCATAGAGATTCTTGGAGTTGTCGCCGGCACCGATGATGCTGTTATCAGAGCCGACAGCGATCAGCGTGTTGTTGCGGCCGGCAATGTACTTGATGCCCGTCCAGCCGGAGACTGCGTCGGAATATGCTGTATTGGTGGAAGCGACCTTGACTGTGCCGTCGCTGCCGAGCGCTGCGGCGAAATCGCTGCCGAGCGCGACCTGGCTGATATTGCTCCAGCCGGTGGTATTGGAGGTAGCTGCGGATCCGATCGCATAGTCCGTCACCTTGCCGTTGCTGACAACGGAGATCTCATTGGTGCCGATGGCGAGCGTATCCACATCCGTCAGACCTGATAAGGTGGCGCCGGACGATACCGTGCCGGAGATCAGGAGCGTGCCGTCATTCTTCAGGCCGATGGTAACCTCGTGGCCGGCATAGACCTTGGCCACGTCCTTCCACTGGTCAACCTGGCAGGCAGTGGAGCTGCCGGTGCAGACGACAGTGCCGTCCTTCTTGAGGCCGACAGAATGGCTGTCGCCGGCGGCGATCATGGTGATATCCTTCCAGTCGCTTACCTGGCAGGCTGTGCTCGATCCGGAGCAGATGACCTTGCCGGTCTTCTTCAGGCCGAGCGCAAAGTCGCTGCCGGCACTGACCTGAACGACATTGGTGAAGTCAGAGACGCTCGGAGCGCTGCCGCTGGACTTGACGGTGCCGTCATCCGCGAGATACAGGGAGAAGCTGTCCGAGAGCGCCAGGCGGTTATCCTTGCCGATAGACAGGCTCAGGCTGCTGCCGCCGCTGAAGACCAGCTTATAGACCACGAAGATTACGACCAGCGCCGCCGCGATGCTGCCGATGATGATCATCATCTTCCTGTCCATCTTGAAGCCGGATCCCGAGCTGCCATGACGGGGCTTCTCTTCCTCTTCCTCGTCCTCTTCCTCGTATTCATCCGTATCATCGACAATCCTGTTCACGGTTGTCGGATCAAATCCGCGCGTGCCGCCGAGAGCACTGGCCTGGATCGTATCGCCCAGGCTCTTATCCTCAGGCACAGGCGCAGCCTGCTGCGGGGCTGATGCCCTGGCAGCCGGCGCTGCGGTCGGCTCGACATCCTGCATGAATGGAATCTGTACGCTGTCGAAGGCCGCATCGACTCTCGGCAGATCGACCTCCTGCGTGTTATCGATCAGCTGCTGCACGGGGATGCCGTACAGCTTGGCAAGCTCCTTCAGCTTATTGATCGTGCAAAGCTTATTTCCGTTTTCCCAGTCCATGTACTCAGCCACGGTCACGCCGACGCGGGATGCTACATCCGCCTGGGCGTAGCTGCAGTGGGTACGAAGTGTATTCAGCTTTTCAGGCAAGCGATTGTTCATATCTATCGTCTCTCCTACGTATTATTATTCTACGTTTTTCGGCTCTGTTATTCAACAAAGGGACCGGGACGAACTCTTAAGTTTCAAAAAGGAAGGGCTTCCGCAGCACATAAAAGAGGCATCGGCCTGAGCCGGTGCCTCATGCATGCATTAAGCGGTAAATTTACTTAACGTTTGCGAAGTACTTGATGGTACGAACCATCTGGGAAGTATAGGAGTTCTCGTTGTCATACCAGGAAACAACCTGTACCTCATAATGATTGTCATCAATCTTGGAAACCATGGTCTGCGTGGAATCGAAGATGGAGCCGTGGGTCTCGCCGATGACATCGGAAGAGACGATCGGATCCTCGTTGTAAGCGAAGGAATCAGACTCAGCTGCCTTCATTGCTGCGTTGATGCCGTCAACGGTAACATCCTTGCCCTCGACAACAGCGAACAGCAGAGTGGTGGAGCCTGTAGGAACAGGAACACGCTGAGCAGCGCCGATCAGCTTGCCGTTGAGCTCAGGGATAACCAGGCCGATAGCCTTTGCAGCTCCGGAGGAAGCCGGTGTGATGTTGATAGCGCCAGCTCTAGCACGGCGGAGATCACCCTTGCGGTGCGGGCCGTCCAGAATCATCTGGTCGCCTGTATAAGCGTGAACTGTGCACATAATGCCGGACTGAATCGGTGCAAACTTGTTCAGGGTATAAGCCATCGGAGCCAGGCAGTTGGTGGTGCAGGAAGCAGCGGAGATGATCTTGTCCTCCGGCTTCAGGGTCTTCTCGTTGACGCTGTATACGATGGTAGGCAGGTCATTTCCAGCAGGAGCGGAGATAACGACTTTCTTGGCGCCGGCATTGATGTGTGCCATAGCCTTATCCTTCTTGGTATAGAAGCCTGTGCACTCGAGAACGACATCGACATTCAGCGCGCCCCAAGGCAGCTTGTTTGCATCCGGCTCCTTGTAGATGGTGATCTTCTTTCCATCGACTGTGATGGAATCTTCGCCGGCGACGATCTCATGTCCAGCCCATTTGCCCTGAGCAGAATCGTACTTAAGCAGGTTAGCCAGCATCTTCGGGTCAGTCAGATCGTTGATGGCAACGACTTCGTACCCATCGGCAACAAACATCTGTCTGAAAGCAAGGCGTCCAATCCTTCCAAAACCGTTAATAGCAACTCTTACATCTGTCATTTGTATATGACCTCCCTTACGTTGCTAATAAATTATAGCATTCTGAGCCTGTTAGTCAATTCACATCATCGTCCTGAAAACGCGAATTTAGCCAAGTTTCACGGCTTTTTCACCGGACCGTCAGAGACCGGCCGCGGCTAGAGCCACTCATTCATGTTCAGGGGCTTCCGCGAGATGGCAAAGGCCTCGGCGGCATCGTGCACTTCCGTGCCGAACAGCCGCGAGAACAGCAGCGGATCATTGAGTCTGGCCATCGTGAAGCCATGGTCCTCATGCGGCGCGCCCGGGAACAGAACCGAGAGATTCTCCGCCTGAGAGACGTGCAGATGCACGGTCGGCCGCTCCTGCAGCGCTGCGTTCACCAGCTTCATGAGCGCCATCGCATCGAGATAGACGCACTCCTCCATGGCGACTTCCCGGCCCTGGATAAGCAGGGTCGCATAGCCCTGGATCTGGTTCTTGCCGTTATAGAAGGCGACGATCTTGCCGCCCTGCGCCTGCACTTCCTTCTTCAGGCGCACGAAGTAGTCCAGGTCTCTTGCATAGAAGCCGTTGAACCTGCGGATGAAGGCGCTGTACACCTTCAGCAGATCGATCGGCGACGGCTCATAGGCGCAGCCGAAATTGGTGATGCGCCTGACCTCGCCCCGGGTCAGGGTGTAGTCCGTGCGGTATTCCACCATCTGGAAGTTCCAGGGCTCATAGAGCTCCGGATGATATGCCTGGATAAAGGTGATCAGCTCGGAATGAGAGCAGGCATCGATAACCGTGTCCATGACCTGCTTCATGTATCCGCGGTGCCGGTATTCCGGCAGGGTGCAGACGCCGAGGATCATGCTTGCCTGCAGGATCCTGCCGTTGAACATCACGGCATGAGGAATGCGGCACGCAGCTGATACTGCATGCCCATCCTCCACCCAGGCATAGCCGTACTCCGGCTTGTACACCGTGCGGAAGAAGTAGTCTGTCCAGCGCGGATCCTCCATGGTGAAGCTCTTGTTCCAGCATTCCCGGATATCCCCAGTCAGGGCCGGATTTCCCTTTACGATCATGCGTTTCCCCCGTATCGGCAGAGGATCACTGCTTTGTGCAGATCTCCACCGTATATTTGGCCAGCTTCGTCACCGGCCGGTACTTCTCCTTGGAATAGCGGAGTCCCTCGTCGCCGCAGTCTTCCTCGCGGTTGACATAGCGCACCTCAGGATCCTCGATCGATGCCGCATAGGCCTGCGCCAGGGCAGGATAGACGCCGTTGACGGAATCCAGCGCCTTCTCGATATGCTCATAGACCGTATCCCCGATGACCTCTCCCGAGGCAAGGCCCACGAGCTTTCCGCCGATCCGCAGCGCCAGCGTCCGGAACTGATAGAGATCCTGATGCTCGAAGAGCTCATAGGTGCGGATCTTCTCCTCTTCCTCGATCGGTCCCTCCATCGTCTTGTCGGCGTAGAAGGCATCCAGGAATTCCTTTGCCTCCTGCGGGTCAATATCGCCCTTCACGAACTGCGCATCCGGGTAGTCCCGCGCAAAGGCATGGACATGATTCCGCTGGGTCTTGTACTTCTTGCCCTCATAGCTGCGGAGATCATCGATCTCATAGAGATAATCATACCAGTCTTCCTCGGGCTGCACATGGAGACAGTTCTCGTTTGCCTGGATCTCCTCCAGGAACGGCTGCTCCACGAGGCAGAGAATCATCGGCAGCCCCTGCTGGACCGCATAGCGCTTCAGATGCTGGATCACATCGCTGTAGTGATCATTCATCTGAAACGAGAAGGCCGTGATCTTGCCGAGATACTGCAGCTTGAAGATCAGCGTATCATCCAGCTCTGCCACTTCCATCCGGAAATAGGATCTCCACATGAAGATCCCCCCGACCGTCCAGTCGCAGAGCCGGCTTGGATTATGCTGCAGATACTTCCCGCGGATATAAGGTATCTCCGCGAGCTCCAGTGTCCTGAAATTCAGACATCGATTGTCGTCATCCATAAATAATCAGTGCGTTTCCTTTCCCGAAGCCGGTTCCTCCGGCTCCTTCCTGGTGAATTCGGCATCTATGATATCACCCTCAGGCCGACGCTGCTCTGCATGTGCCTTCTGGACCTGCTCCTGGAAGAGATCCTGCTCATATGGAGGAACATCCTCATCCTCCCCGTCTTCCGCTTCCGCCTCGGCTTCCTTCATGGCCTCGCGCGCTTCCTTCTCCGCCTTGCTCATCAGATGCCTTGTCCGCCAGATGCCCGCCGCGATCAGCAGCGCAATCACCAGGATCAGCGGCCACAGATACTTCACGGTCAGATAGATGCACAGCACGATCGCTGCGCCGAACAGAATCTCATAGAACCTGTCACTCATTTGATTTGCCCTCTGCTTTCATTGCCAGCTCGTGTATCTTCACGAAGCGATGCTTGAGACCTGACTTGGATACCGTCAGGCCGGTCTTTTTCCGATATTCCTCCGCCAGCTCCACCAGGGAATCATCCGGTGCCTGCCGGCGCAGCGCGATGACCTCCTGCAGCTTCGGATCCAGCTTTGCGATCAGCCCTGCCTGCTCCAGCGCCGCGATATCCGCCAGCTGCTCATCGGCAGCCTTCATCGTCTTCATCTCGTTGGCCACATCGACATTGTTGAGCCGCTGGACGTTATTGGCAAGATCCCTGGTGATTCTCGTGCCCTCGAACTGCATCAGGCACTGATCAGCCCCGATGCACCGCAGAAAGTCGCCGATCTTCTCCGCCTGCTTGACATAGACCACGGCATGGCCGCGGCGGTCAATGGTCCTCGCCGGGATGTAGAACCGCTCCATCAGGCTGACCAGGAACGCGGAATGCGCCTGGTCGCCGCTCTTGATCTCGAGGTGATAGCTGGAGGTCCTGGGGGAGTTCACGCTGCCCTCTGCCATGAAGGCGCCGGCAAGATATGCCCGGGCCCACGTATCGCGGCTGACGATCCGCTGCAGCGGCTTCTCCAGCAGGCCGCGCGGAGAGTAAAGGCCGAGATCCCGCAGGATCGCGGTGATATCGCCATAGACCCGCAGGCCGTAGATCAGGTTCTTGTGCAGATTCATGCGCCGCTGCACGAACGGCTCGATCTCCACCTGGTAGAGCTCTCTCAGCAGCCGGACTGCCGCCCGGGATACCGGCGCATTCTCCGTGCGGATCAGAAGCGTCATGCCCCGGCCCGACGAGATGGACAGCGAGGAGAGCATCTTCACGAGCGCCGAAAGCTCCGCCCGTGACTCTTCCTTCTCCAGGCGGTGCAGCGATACCTCCTGCTTGACTTCCGCCGTGAAGGACATCTAGCGCACCCCTCTCTGCAGCAGGCTCTCCACGGCCTGCTGGATCTTGCGGGGATCATGCCGGACCAGGTCATTGTCAAAGTTCAGCAGCGATCTGCGGATCAGATGATACGAATGCTTCTTCTGGCGCACGGTGACATGCGTGCTGCCCTGCTTCTCATAGCGGGCCAGGATCTTCGGGCTGACGCGGTCATTCGGAACGACAGCCGCATCCACCGGGGCCCCGTGGTCCAGCAGCGCCTGCACATGCTCCTCCACGCCATAGCCGTCTGTCTCGCCCGGCTGGGTCATGGCATTGCAGAAATACACGCGGTCTGCCTTCGTATGCTTCAGGGCATCCTGGATCTCCGGGATGATGATGTTCGGCAGGATGGACGTATAGACGGATCCGATGCCGTAGATGATCAGGTCTGCATGCATGATGGCATCCACCGCCTCCGGCATGGCATGGACCGGAACCTCATAGAACACCTTGCGGATATGGTTCGAGATATTCGGGATATTTGCCTCGCCCTGCACGATCACGCCGTCTTCCATGAGCGCGAACAGCGAAATGACCTGCGAGGTCGCAGGCAGGATGGTTCCCTTCACGTTCAGGACCTGGCCGATGGTCTGCACCGCCTCCAGGAAGCTGCCGCACTGCTGCGTCAGCGCCGTCAGGATCAGGTTGCCGAGATTGTGCCCCTGCACATCCTCGCCCTTTCCCTCCGGATCCTCAAAGCGGTAGTCCATGAGCCGGCTGAGCGTAGTCTCGCTCTCTGCCAGGGCAATCATCACGTTGCGGATATCGCCCATGGCCGGGATGTTGAACTCTCTTCTCAGCCTGCCGGTGCTGCCGCCGTCATCCGCCACCGTCACGATGGCCGAGATGTCGAGATGCGGGATATTCTTGATGCCGCGGCAGATCGTGGACTGGCCATGCCCGCCGCCGATAACGACAACTCTCTTATTTCTCATCCTGCGACTTCTTCACATCACGATGCTCGATGTAGCTGTTATAGGTATTCCTGTAGTGCTCATACAGGAAATTGGCTATGGTCACCGAGCGGTGCTGGCCGCCGGTGCAGCCGACCGCTACCGTGAAGTGGTTCTTTCCTTCCTTGACATATTCCTGGAATGCATAGTCGGTAAAAGCCAGCAGGCGCTTCACGAATTCCTGGGTCTCGGGCTTGTCCATGACATAGTCATACACGCACTTGTCATTGCCGCTGTAGGGGCGCAGCTCCACGACCCAGTAGGGATTGGGCAGGAAGCGGACATCAATCATCAGGTCTGCATCCATCGGCACGCCGTACTTGTATCCGAAGGAAATGAAGGAGATGGAGAACGGCGGCACCTTGCTCATCGAGAAGTACTTCTCAATCCGGCTCCTGAGCTCCTTCTCGTTGATGAAGGTCGTGTCCAGCGTGATGAAGGAATCCGACTTGTACCGGGAGAACATCTGCCGCTCGACGGCAATGGCCTCCTCCAGGGTATTAGCCTGGTTCGACAGCAGCAGCGGATGGGTTCTCCGGGTGCTCTTGTAGCGGTGCAGCAGCACGGAATCCGAGGAGTCGAGGAACAGCACCTCGACCTTGATTCCCTCGCCCTTCAGGCCGCGCAGGAATTCCGGAAAGTCCTGGGCAGAGGTGGAGAGGGCAATGAAGTTGTATCTCGGGTCGATGGACGTCTCGATCATGTCCACCAGCAGGCTTACCATCTGCACCGGAAAATTATCGATGCAGTGATAGCCCATGTCCTCCAGGAATCTGGAGGCTGTGCTCTTGCCGGCACCGCTCATTCCGCTGACCAGCACTACGCGCTTGTTTCTCTCCATGCCCTGCCTTCTTTCGTGGCTTTATTCTAACATTCCAGCCGTGTTTTCGCGACTGCTGCGCCGGAAAACCTTTCCGCGCAGGGGAATCAGCGGGAAGCGTCCAGGCGGTTCTCCTCCAGATTGATATAGTACGCATAGAAGTCAATGAACGGCTCCCGGAGGATGAGCTGATCAGTATCCTCGATGGTCGTCAGGTTGCGGGTGACCTTCTCGGAGGTCTTCAGCCTGATCATGTCCCCGCCGATCTTCAGCACATGAAAGAACACGCGGCGGAACCGGAGGCCGCTCTCGAAGATCGGCTTCTTCAGCACCAGCAGCCTGGACTGCGTGGACCGGGCATGCCTGGTGAACAGGATGATGTTCAGCGTGCCGTTGAAGACCAGATAGGAGTTGACATGGAACTCCGAGAGCTGGCGAAGCAGCTGCGGATCATCGGTTCCCTTCTTCAGATATGCAATGATCTCATCGACGCTGTCAGCAGGAAAGTCGAGCTGATAGTCAGAGGCACGGATCGTCCCGAAGGCGTTCTTGTAGATCCTGGAGGGATTGGAGATCCTCTCATAGAAGTTGCGCACATCCTCCTCCGTGAAGTAATAGTCGACATGGAACTGCGGGATATCGGTCCGCAGGCCGAGCGGCGTCTCGTTCTCGAACAGGACGAGATAGTCATACTGGGACAGGTCGCTCCGCAGGAGGTCGCAGACCGTAACGACATCGATCTTCTGGACGATATTGCTGTAGCGGTCGAGAATTCTCCGCTTCAGGGAAAGCCCGCTTGTCTTTTCCGCCGGCGTCAGCAGCGCCAGCCTGACCTTCTTGCGGATATTGTTCGTCCGGCGGATGCAGGAATAGATGGCCAGCGCCAGCGATACGTAGGACGCCTCGCCGAATCTTGAGCCGGAGAAGCTCTCCAGGCGCCGGAAGCAGATCCAGCCGATGCTGGCGCTGAGCGGCGAGTTGGCGACTGCGCACTTCAGGTAGGAGTTCGGATTCTGCTCCCGCACGCCGAGCACGCTGCGGAAGCTCATGGAGATCATGACCGGATCGAGCATCTCCCGGAAGATATCGCTGTTGGATGCGGTCACGATGTCCAGCTGCTTCAGCAGCCGGAGCATCTCCTGCAGATAGGAATCCGCGACGCTCTCCACGCCGGCCGGGACTATCTTCCGGTACCGCTGCTCCGAGTAATCCACCCAGCAGATCAGGAACACGGAAATCAGGCGCACCTCGTCCGCGGAGATATGGCAAGAGAGAGCCTTGTCAATGCGATAGATCAGCCGCCGGCTGTTCAGCCACTCGCCGCAGCGGTCAATGATATTGCGCTGCACCTCGCTCAGGACGACAGCGTGTCCCTCCCGATGCCGCGTCAGGCTGATCAGGATCAGCACGATCAGCTTGCGGATCGCGATCTGGGAGAGCTGGCACCCTGTCTCCTTCACGAATTCCAGGCAGGCCTCCATCACCTTCTGCTTCTCCTCTTCCAGGAGATTGACCATGGAGAGGCTGTCCTCGAACAGCATCGAGGACCCCTCCGCCGTCCCGTAAAAGCAGATCGTATCGACATAGCAGGACCGGATATTGATCTCCGTGCCGTCAAGATACAGGCCGTAATGAGGCCGGGAGGACAGGCTGATGCCATACTCGCCGAGCGTATGGCGCACCTTCGCGAGCAGGCTCGAGACCGAGCGGCTGTTCATGTTCAGCAGCGAGGCGATATCATCCACCCGCACATAGCCGTTCGCGGTGAACAGGCAGAACAGCACGAGCTTCTCCTGGCGGTCCAGGTTCATCTCGACATCCTGGGAATCGATGAAGCGGTAGCGGAACTGCTTGCGCAGCTCCTTCAGCGTCTGCTCGCTGTCCGCCTCGAGCCGATAGCCCTCGCCTCTTGCGAACCGGATGCAGATGCCGCTGTCCCGGAAGTCATCATTGATGACCTTGATATCCGAGCGGATCGTCTTCGCGCAGACATTGAACTTCGCGCACAGATCGCTGCACTTCTGGAATGGCTCCTTGCTGAAAGTCAGCTCATACAGAATCGCTGCCTGACGCCTGCTTGCATTCATTCCGCTCACCTTCCAATCCTATGTATTCTAGCATTGCTGCACATAAATAACCTGCCGGCAGAGATTCCTGCCGGCAGATTCATCTGATCTTACCGATATGCGTCGGGGTTGAAGACCGGCGTCTCGACAGCCCTGTCGAACACCTTCCTGCCCTGCACATAGGTTGCCATTGCCTTGTAGTCATCGCTGATCACGACGAAGTCCGCATCCTTGCCGATCCGGATGGACCCGGTCGTCCCGCCGAAGCCGTAATACTCCGCCGCATTGAGGGAAGACAGCTTGATGACCTCCTCCAGCGGCATGTGCAGCTTCTCAACGAGATTGCCGATCCCGAACAGCACTGACTTGGAGCTGCCGAGCAGCCTGCCGTCATCGTCCCGGACGAAGCCCTCCTTCGAGACATTCAGCGGCGTGACCCAGCCGATCTCATATCTGCCCGGCGCGATTCCTGCCAGCGATACGGAATCCGAGATCATCATGAACTTTGAGGGATCCTTGATCCGGAGCATCATCTCGATGAAATCCATGCATACATGGAGACCGTCGCAGATCATCTCGCACTGCACTCTCGGGTCCATCAGCATGACGCCGAGGCCGCCGATGTCGCGGTGGTGAATGCCGACCATGACATTCGAGGTATGCGTGGAGACGGAATAGCCGTCATCCACGGCCTGCCTTGCCTCGGCCGCATTGGCATTGCTGTGGGCAAAGGCGATCTTCACGCCCTTGCTGATGAAGAACTTCGCGGCCTCGCGGGTTCCCGGGATCTCCGGCGCCATGGCTACCAGCTTCAGAAGTCCCTGGGAGTCCTCCCACATGCCGTGAACGTAATCCATATCCACATCAGGGTGAGGCTCAGGCCTCCCGCCTTCGCCGACCCTGTTCAGATATGGGCCCTCCGAGTGAATGCCGCGGATCTTCGCGCCTTCTGCATATCCTTCTGACGCGACTTCCGCGACCTGCTTCAGCGTATCTGTCTCGGTAGGGAAGATGTTGGTCACGCCCTCATAGGTCAGGGCGTGCAGATAGTGGCGGATATCATTCTTGATGAAGCTGCTGTCATGCGACTTCGCGATATCCGCGTCGCCGTATCCATAGATCCCGTGATTGTGCGTATCGAAGATGCCCGGGATGATTCTCTGATTGCCGTAATCCTCGAAATGATCAAGCTTTACTCCGCCATCGATGAAGCCGACAATCTTCGTCCCCTCGGTGACCAGATAGCCGTCCTTTATCCCGTCTTCAAAGTAGATCCTTGAAGATCGTACATATTCCATCTCAGAATACCCCCAGCACAGATCCCACGACGCCGATGACCAGGATCAGCATGATGATCCAGATCGGCTTCCACTTCTTGCGGATGAGAGCCACGATTCCGAACAGCAGAACGAGCTTCAGGAAGCCCGGGATAATGCCGTCAAAGATATCCTGCAGAACCATCTCGGCACCGCCGCCCATCGCTACCTTCAGCGGGCTGGAGATGCTGACCATGCTTGATACGAGCGAGCCGACCATGACCAGGCCCATTGCGCAGGCCGCATCAGAGATGGTCTGGATGATGCCGGACTCAAATGCCTTCTTGATTGTTGCGGTGCCGACAGTATAGCCGAGATTCAGCAGATACCACTTCAGGGCCAGGAAGATGCCGCCGTAGATGCCGACGAACAGGAATACGCCGAGCGGATTTCCCTGCGATGCCAGCGAGATGCCGATGCCGGCTGCGATGACGCGGATGCAGTTGAAGAAGATGGAATCGCCGATTGCGGCAAGAGGTCCCATCAGGGATGTCTTGATGTTGGTGATCATCTCGCCTGATACTGCCTCCGGATCATGCGCGCGCTCGCGCTCGAGGGCATAGGACAGGCCCATGACCAGGCCGGCTGCAGATGCATGCGTATTGAAGAACTCCGTGTTTCTGACAAACGCCTCTGTCGCAAGCTCCTTGTTGTCTCCGTAAACCTCATTGATGATCGGGAGCATGCAGTATGCATAGGTGTTGCCTTCCATCTTGACCATCGTGAAGTCGCCCCACATCTGGCCGGATGTCCAGAACATATGACGCAGATTCTTTTTCTCGATCGGCGTCAGCTGCTTCTTCTGAGTGTTTTCCATATCAGAACAGACTGTCCTCCTTTGCCTCTTCCTTCACAGGCTCCGCATGCGATCCGGCAGCCTGCTTGATGCCGTTCTCGATGAGGAAGATAGAGATGGCGATTGCCAGGGCGATGATTGCGATGCCGATGGTCTTCAGGCCGAGCATCTCAGCCAGCACGAATCCGACAAAGAAGAAGATGCCGAGCTTCTTGGACCAGATCATTGAAGTCAGGATGCCGAAGCCGATTGCGACCAGCATTCCGCTTGCCGCATCAAGTCCGTTGATCAGCCACAGCGGCATTGCATTGTTGATGCCGCCCAGGTTTCCAACGCCGAGCCAGAGTGCGAGGAAGATGATCAGCGTTCTGGGCAGCGGAGTGATGAGAAGGCAGTACAGATAGTGGAGTCTCACATATGCTTTCTGGTTGTTCTCAGCCGCGTATTTATCATAGAGGCCGAGGAATGCCAGCTGAATCGGAGAGCACAGCGTGTTCGCGTAGTTGATCAGCGTGCCGACCGGGATGGCCAGCGCGATTGCGGCGCTCATGTCGGTGTGCGTCAGGATGACTGCCGCGACCGGGATCAGCGTGCCGGACTCCGGATCAGACGGAATGACGCCGCCGATTGCGGAGATGCCCATGTAGATTGCCTCGAGCTGTGCGCCCATGATGAGTCCTGTCTTCTGGTCGCCAAGGCACAGGCCAGTCAGCCAGCCGACAAACAGAGGACGCCAGGTAGCATCCCAGGCCATGAAGTTATCAAGCACTGAGATGACGTAGTTCATGATCGTTAGAATGATTGCTGCTTGTATGACACTCATACTCAATCTCCCTTTCCGGGATTTCTATTCCTTCCCGATGAGTGAAGCAAGTGATACCTTTGGATCGCTGCTGAGCATTCTTACCTCGCAGTCAATTCCGGTTGCGATGATCTCGCGGAATGTCCTGATCTCGTCATCATTTGCATACAGCGAATCCGCAAATGCCCGGCGATTCATCTTGTCCTTATTGACGCGGCCGAAATTGCCGACGTTCAGATAGGGAACCCCTTTGACATTCTTCACGATTGCGAGCGCATCCTCCGGGCAGTTGACGACCACGAAGATGCTGAGAGGCCCTGACCGCGGATCATTCAGCTGGGCAATTGCATCCTTGACGCTCCGCACGACAACCTTGATTCCTTCCGGAGCAGCCATGTGCAGCGACATCTTCACCAGCTCATTCGAGGCAGCCGCATCATTCGCGACAACGATCGCATTGACTGCGAGCTGGCGTGCCCACTGATTAGCCACCTGGCCATGAATCAGCCTCTCATCGATTCTCAATAGCTTGATCATGCATTCTCCTTTCTAGAAGAGGCTTTCCTCTTCGCCTGTATTCTGATGACTGCTGCTGTAGTCATTCAGGTAAACGATTGCAGTCCTGGCTTCCTCCACTGCCTCGCGGATCTCGTCCGCAGTCAGCACCGTGCCGCGCGCGATGATATCAAGCGCAAGCGCCAAGTTGTATCCCGCGATGACCTGTATGTTCTTCTCTAAATCATGCGTCTGCCGGAATACTTCCTGGGCAACGCTGCCGCCGTGCAGATCGCAGAAGATAAAGAGCTGATCAAACTCGCCGGCTTCCGCCAGCGCATCGGAAACAAGGCTTCCTACCGAGCGGTCATCAACGAAGGCGCTGAGCGTGAAGATCGGAAGATTTTTGCCGGCCATGATCTCAAGAAAGCTGCGCGTCCCCTCAGAGAACTTCCCGTGACTCGCGAATAGATATTTTGGCATGTGTCTGTCACCTTTCAGTTACTATTCTATTGGCTGCCATTCGCTTTTTGATGAATACAAATTCCACTTGAACAGGAAATTTATTGCATGGAACTCATCTGCGAAATGCATAAACATAAAGACATCCATGCGCGACTATACAAATGAGATCCTTCACGGATCTATTATCAGAGGAATGCTTCATCTGATCCTGCCCATTCTGATCTGCGGGCTGTTCCAGCAGCTGTACAGCATGACAGACGCAATCGTGATCGGGCGATCCGCAGACCAGGATGCACTTGCCGTCATCGGCGGCTCTTCCAGCATGCTCATCAGCATCTTCTACGGTCTCAGCGGCGGCATCGTCTCCGGCGCGATGTTCGCCATCGCCTATGACTGCGGCGCCTCGGATGAGAGCGAGAAGAAGTCGTGCTCCATGACCGGCCTGCTGCTTGCGCTGATTCTCGGCGCTGCAGCCGCAGCGTATTTCCTCGGCGATGCCCGCCGCCTGCTGGCACTGCTGCAGGTGCCCGCGCAGCTGGCGGACCGCTCGGCTGCCTGGATGCGGCTGTATGCGCTCGGCTTTCCGCCCTATTTCATGTTCCAGATGGAGATCGGCCAGATGCGGGCCTGCGGGGAGCTGAAGCGGTCCTCCCTGTACCTGATTCTCTCCTTCCTGCTCAACATCCTGCTGGATATCATCCTCGTCAGTCTCCTCCATGCGCAGGAGACAGGCATCGCGATTGCCTTCATCCTGACCCAGTGCATTGCCGCGCTGGCAGCGTTTCCGGGCCTGCACAGCCTGATTCCTTCTGACCTCCGCCAGCCGCGGATCAGCAGGAATGACCTGCTGCGCATTCTCAGGATCGGCATTCCCTCGAGCGCCATCTCCATTGCCTACGCGCTTTCCAATACCGTTGTCCAGAGCGGATTCAACCAGCTCGGCAGCGCGACGATCGCAGGCTATGCCATCCACAACAAGATCGACGGCTTCTACTGGATCATGATGACCTGCATGGGCACGGCCCTGACCACCTTTCTGAGCCAGAACTACGGCGCGCATCAGCTTCTGCGGGTCCGCCGCACCATTCGGATCAGCCTGCTGATCACGATGCTGATCACGGCCTGCACCTCCGCGGTCTTCTGCCTGCTGAGCGGCCCGCTCACTGCGCTCTATACCTCTGATCTGCCGATCCAGGCTCAGGCAGCCGCCATCCTCACATTCATGGCGCCCTGCTATCTTGCCTATCCGCTCAACGAGATCATGTCAGCCGCCCTCAAGTGCATCGGCCGGGCAGTCCCCGCCTCCGTCGCCGCCTTCTGCTGCGTTTGCATTGTCCGCACTGCGTGGATTATCATTCATTTCAATGAGCTGTCCATCCGCATGATCCTGCTTGTCTATCCGCTCAGCTGGGTTCTCTCGGCGATATGCCTGACGCTGGAGTATTTCTTCTTTAGAAAGAGAGCACTATATGATTAAGGAAAATCTGGTTCTCATCGGTCAGACGCTCGGGCGCCGCAAGACCGGCAAAGAGAAGCTGCTGTTCATCAACACCATCTCCGAGCCGCTGCTGAAGCAGGGAATCCGCGTTCAGCTCCATCAGAATCCGAACCGCTCGATCCGCAGCAATAATCTTCTGGTCGGGGACATGGACCGCTGCGACCTGCTGATCGCGGCGCCATACAATACCGGGCGCAGAATGCTGGTGCCCGGAGCCAGGTACTATCCGCTGGACTGCCGCCGCAACAAGGCCAACGAGCAGAAGAACCTGCTGCTCTACGCGCTGCTGACGATCGCCGCTGCCGCCGTGATCTTCTATGCCTCGCCGCTGGTGCGCATGCCGCTGCCGTGGCCGGCGCTCGCAGCCGTCATCGATGTGCTGATGATCGCCGTCATCTGGTATGCGATCCAGGCGCCCTCTCCCTCCTGCAGCATGAACCGCGCAAGCGCAGCCTGCGCAGTCCTGTATGAGCTCTGCGGGACGCCCTGCAGGAAGACGGGCTTCGTCTTCGCCGATCAGGCGATCGAGTCCAATCTCGGCTATATCCAGCTCAGCAGCTGGTTTCATGAGGAAATCCAGCGCAAGACCGTCATCCTGCTCGACGCGATCTCCGATGCGGAGAGCCTGGCGGTCTGCTCCCGGCCTGACAGCGCGCTTGCCGCAGAGCTCGCTGCCTCCCTGCACTGCCGGCATGTCATCCTGCAGGAGCAGCAGTACGAAAATACGCCGCTCGCATCCTTCCCTGACGGCATCCTGATCACCGGCGGGACTATGGAGAATGGCACGCCTGCGGTTGCAAATTCACGCAATTCGAATGATTATCATATTAACGTCAGCCAGGTTGAGCAGATCGCGGCCTGCCTGCAGAAGGCGGTCCGCGCGCATGAGCAGGATGGCCTGACGGAACAAGCGAAGAGCGAGCAGAGGTAATTGATCTATGGAATTCATGATCCAGAATGTGCCGGCCGTGTGCCAGCTGCCTGATTATTCGACCGGATGCGAGAGCGCAGCCGCGGTCAGCCTGCTGAATTTCGTCGGCTGCGGCATCAGCCTGCATGACTTCATCAGCGAGGATCTTGCCCGGGAGCCGTATGAGCCCGGCACGCCTCTGAATGCCGGCCCGAATCCGAATCACGCCTTTGTCGGCGATCCCTCCGATCCGGATTCCCTCGGATGCTACGCGCCGGTCATCGTCAGCGCGCTCGCAAAAGCCGCTGGCAATCAGTATGATGCCGTGAATGAGACCGGCGCGGATCTTGCCGATCTGTGCCGGAGATACATTGACCGGAACATGCCGGTGATCCTCTGGGCAAGCATGCAGATGAAGGCGACCGTGAACGGTCCCTGGTATCTGGACCGCAGCAATGGAAAGCCGATCCGATGGATCACCAACGAGCACTGCCTGCTGCTGATCGGATATACGGAGGATGCGTATCTCTTTCTTGACCCCATGTCCTCAGGGGGCCCTGTATCCTATCCGAAATGGCTCGTGCAGTGCCGCTATGAGGAGCTTGGCTGCCAGGCAGCCAGCCTGAAGAGACGTTCCGCGCCGGCCCTGGTCAGCCCGGGCATGCATGTCAGCGCGGATGGCCATCTGGAATTCGGCGGACGGGATGTCACGGAGCTCGCCGCGAAGTACGGCACGCCGCTGTATCTCCTGGATGCCGGCCAGGTCCGCAGCCAGTGCCGGCTGTACCGGCAGGCCTCGCGCCAGGCATTCGGCGCGGAATCCATCACTGCCTATGCCGGCAAGGCACTCTGCTTCGCCGGCCTGTATCCGCTGCTTGCGGAAGAGGACATGTGGGCGGATGTCGTCTCTGCCGGCGAGATCTTCACTGCCGTGGCTGCCGGCTTCCCCGCCGCGCATCTGATCTTTCACGGCAGCGCCAAGCCGGAGGCTGAGCTGCGCTATGCAATCGCGCAGGGCGTCGGCCTCATCGTCTCCGATAATCAGACAGAGATCGACCGGATCAGCGGAATCTGCGCTGCGCTCGGCAGGAAGCAGGATATCCTCCTGCGCGTCACTCCCGGCATTGAGCCTCACACCTTCGCGGCAGTCCGCACCGGGCAGATCGATTCCAAGTTCGGCGCCGCCATCGAGACCGGCCAGGCGGAGGCGCTCGCGGTCTATGCCGTCAGGAAGCCCGGCATCTCTCTCAGGGGCTATCACTGCCATATCGGCTCCCAGATCTTCGAGAGCGAGCCATTTGAGCGCGCGGCCGGGATCATGCTGAAGTTCGCGGCAGACATGGCCGCCAGGCATCAGATCCCCTGCGATATCCTGGATCTTGGCGGCGGCATGGGCGTTCCCTATGTTGCCAGCGATCCTTCCATCTCCTGCGCAGACATGATTCAGCGCATCGGCGCTGCCGTTGCGCACTCATGCGAGGATCTTCATCTGCCCCGCCCGGCAATCGTGCTGGAGCCCGGCCGCAGCATCGTCGCTGCCGCCGGCCTGACGGTATATCAGATCCAGAACGTGAAGCGGATCCCTGACTACCGCAGCTATCTCGAGGTTGACGGCGGCATGGGCGACAATCCCCGCTGGGCGCTGTACCGCAGCCGCTATTCCGTCTACGCAGCCGGCCGGATGAATGACCTGCCGGAAGAGACCTTCACCGTCGCAGGCCGGACCTGCGAGAGCGGCGACGTGATCGCCGAGAGCTGCCGGCTGCCGGCGCTGCAGGCCGGCGACTTTCTCGCAGTCGCGGTGACCGGTGCCTATAACTACTCGATGGCCTCCAATTACAACCGGGTGCCGAGAGCGGCGCTTGTCATGCTGGCAAACGGCAGAGACACGCTGGCGGTCCGCCGCGAGACGATGGAGGACCTGATCCGCTGCGATCAGCTGAGATAGAGAGAATGCAGAAAGAGAGAGACAGCGATGTCTCTCTCTTTTTCATTCATGCATGGTGACAGGCCGGCTCAGTCCAGCGTGAATCTCAGGCTGGCCTTCCCGTCCCGGCAATTGAGATGCGCCACGGAGCCGAGAATCAGCGTCATGGCCGGGCTGGTATGGCCGATATCCGCGTTCCAGACCGTCGGCACATCCGGCAGCGCCCGCTGCAGCGCCTCGGCATATGTCATGCCGGTCTCGCTGGACTCGAACAGCACGCGCCCGAGCACCACTGCCCTGGCATGATCCAGCCAGCCGGCGCTTCTCATCTGGCAGAGCGTGCGGTAGAGATTCTCCGCTGACATGCTGAAGTCATCGAGGAACCAGATGAAGCCGTCTTCCGCATAGGCCCTGACGAATGCCCTGGTCCGGTCATACGGCGTGCCGATCAGGTCCTTCAGGACATCGACGCAGCCGCCGACTGCTCTTCCGGATACCCGCAGATGCGGCCTGGAGGCCTCCCAGCGGGAGGGCGTATCCAGCTCCAGGCTGTCCTGCTCCCAGCTCGGGCGCGTATTGCACCAGTCCGAGGAATGCTGCACGATCTTCCTGCCCTTCAGAAGATCCAGGCTGTCGCGGATGAACGCAAAGCCCGTGCCGCAGTCAAAGGAGCCTGCATTCATGCCGTACAGCGTCGCGATGTCATGGCTGACCGTCAGCGGATAGAGAATGCCGGTCGGATCGGATGCGCCAAGGCACCACTTGGGATGCGACGTAAGCTGCCTCCAGCGGATCTCCGGCAGGATCTCGTTCAGGAAATCCCCGCCGGCCGCGCACATGACCATGGCATTCTGCGGATCCGCAAAGCACTCCTCAAGCTCCCTTGCCCGGGTTGCCGCATCGGCAGAGCGCAGATCGTTGACACGCACGCTGGCGGTCTCGTGAATCCGGTAGCCCTCCTCCTGCAGCACTGCAATGGAAGCCTCATAGCTATCCAGGCCGCGGCCGACGCCGGCGCTTGGCGCGGTGACGCCGATGGTCTGTCCCTGCTTCAGAAATGATGGATATATCATGCTGTTCTCCCTGAAGAAAGGCCCCGCAAGGAGCCTTTCTGACTACTTCTTCTCGATGCTGGCATCGATCTTCGCAACCATGGCGACAGTAGCGACCATGGAGCAGTTCGCCATGGCAAAGTCCATGGCCTTCTGCAGCGCATCCATGCTCTCCGGGCTGTCGATCCGGATCAGGATCGTGACATGCTCGAGCGTGGACGGCGAGGTCTCGCGCTTGACGCCGTCGACGACGACATCGGCGCCGTCAATGTGCAGGCCCTGCTCCTTGGCATAGCCGAGCAGCGTCGCATAGAGACAGGACGCGACTGCGCCGTACGTCATGTCATACGGGCGGATCTTCCGGTTCCCGATCTCCAGCTTCTGATCTCCTACTTCATAGATGCCGTGAAATCCCTCTCTGAATCTTACGATTGCCATAGGCGCTCTCCTTCTTCTCTCAATCCTTCAGCAGCTCTCTGAGCTCGCTGAGCCTGCGGATGCTCGCATCCGGCCCAGCCGCCAGAAGCGATGCCTCCTTCTCCGGCTTGGTCAGGGCCGCGACGGTATAGCTGCCGGCATTGATGCCTGCCTCGATATCCGTGGCGCTGTCGCCGACATAGACGCTCTCGCTGCAGCCAAGCATCTTGCATGCATGCAGGATTCCCTCGGGATCCGGCTTCTCCCGCTGCACCTCGTCATGGCCGATGACGATATCAAACAGGTCCTTCATCCCCTGCATCGACAGGATATGGTCCAGCGATTCATGAAGGCGGGTGGAGATGATGCCGGTGGGATAGCCTTCGCTGCGCAGCCAGCGCAGCAGCTCCTCAGCGCCCTCCATCGGCCTGACAAGCTCGGCAAGATGCCCGTTCTGATAGCCGCGGTATTCCCGCAGGCATTCCTCGACATCATGGTCCGGGAAGAATCTTGCCATCTCCTGGGCCAGCGAGGGGCCGAGCACCTCTACCTGCAGCTCCGGCGTGAATTCCGCTTCCGTGCGCCAGAGCCTGAAGAGATGCGTATAGCTCGCGATGATCGCGGGCTCGGTATCCATGACCGTCCCGTCAAAGTCAAACAGGACGGCGCGGCTGCGCCTCACTGCTCGCCTCCGCCGCGGTTCACGTTGGTGAGGTAGGCATGGAGGCGGTCCTTGAAGGCGGAGGAGCTGTTGTAGCCCTCTTCCTTCAGGATGAAGTTGCTGACGGCAGACTCGATGATCGCGCCCATGGAGCGGCCGGGGCTGACCGGCAGGATGATCGTCGGGATCAGCACATCCAGGATCTTCGTATAGTGCACGGCTTCCTCGCCGATGCGGTCATATTCCTCATCCTTATCGAAGTGCTTCAGGGTGATGACCATGTCTACCTGATGGCGCTCGCTGAGGTAGTTCGCGCCGTACATGCGCTCGACATCGATGATGCCGATGCCGCGGATCTCCAGCATGCCCTTGAGAAGCTGCGGCGCATGGCCGAAGATCGTGTTGTGGATCTTCTGCACATCCACGCGGTCATCCGAGATCAGCACCTGACCGTCGCGGATCAGCTCCAGCGCTGCCTCGGACTTGCCGAGGCCGCTCTCGCCGGTGATCAGCACGCCGCGGCCGTAGACAGCCATGAGCACGCCGGACAGCGTATCCTCCGGAGCCAGCTTCTCATCCAGGAACGTGATGAGATCCACCATGATGCGGTAGGTATCCGCCGGCGTGCGGAAGATCGGAAAGTTCTGCGAGTCAGCGATCCGCTTGAGCTCCCAGGGAAGCGCATTGTTATGCGTGATGAGGATCATCGGCGTCAGGCCGTCCGTGATGTACGGATAGCGCTCGCGCTGCTCCTCCTCCGACAGATTGCGGATGAAGGTCTCCTCCTTGTTGCCGATGATGACGATGCGCCGCGGATCCGAGGGCATGAAGTATCCGCACAGCTCAAAACCCGGGCGGTTCACATCCGGCACCACGACCCAGCGGTTCAGGCTCTCGTCATTGCCGGTCAGCTGCTCGAACTTGAAGAACTCAGCGATATCCCGAATCGGCACTTTCTTTGTATAGATCTGCTCTGCCATGGAATTCCTCCTGCCGGATGATGCTACTTCCGGCTCTTCTGCTCCATCTCCCTGGTCCACTTCAGCGCCTTCTGCAGGTACTTTCCGGTCCAGGAATGCTCATTGGCCGCAACCTGCTCGGGAGTTCCCTCCGCGACGATCATGCCGCCGCCGTCGCCGCCCTCAGGACCGAGGTCGATGATCCAGTCTGCGCACTTGATCACATCCAGGTTATGCTCGATGACAATGACGGTATTGCCGCCGTCAACGATGCGCTGCAGCACCGCGATCAGCCGCTTCACGTCATCCGTGTGCAGGCCGGTAGTCGGCTCATCCAGCACATAGACCGTCTTGCCGGTCGGCTTCTTCTGCAGCTCGCTGGCCAGCTTGACGCGCTGCGCCTCGCCGCCGGAGATCTCCGTGGACGACTGGCCGAGCTTCATGTAGCCAAGGCCCACATCATACAGCGTCTGCAGCTTGCCGCGGATCTTCGGCTGGTTGGCAAACAATGCCAGTGCCTCCTCCACGGTCATCTCCAGGACATCATAGATGCTCTTGCCCTTGAAGGTGCACTGCAGCGTCTCCTCGTTATACCTGCGGCCGTGGCATACCTCGCACGGCACATATACATCCGGCAGGAAGTTCATGGAGATGACGCGGACGCCGTCTCCCTGGCACGCCTCGCAGCGGCCGCCCTTCACGTTGAAGGAGAAGCGGCCCTTGTCATAGCCTCTCAGCTTGGCCTCCGGAGTCTTCGCGAAGACATCGCGGATATCATCAAAGACGCCGGTATAGGTAGCCGGGTTGGATCTCGGCGTGCGGCCGATCGGATCCTGATCGATCTGAACGACCTTGTCGATATTCTCCAGCCCTCTGATCTTATCATACTTCCCCGGCCTTACCTTTGCCCGGCCGAGATTCTGCTGCACTGCCTTCATGAACACTTCATTGACCAGCGTGGACTTTCCCGAGCCGGAGACGCCGGTAACCAGCACCAGCTCTCCCAGCGGGAACTTCACGTCAATATGCCTGAGATTGTGCTCGGCAGCGCCGCAGATGACGACGGACTTGCCGCTGCCCTTCCTGCGCGCTTCCGGCACATCGATGCGCTTGCGGCCGGACAGATAGGCACCGGTGATGGAATCCGGGCAGTCCATGATCTGCTGCGGAGTGCCGTTGGCAATGACCTCGCCGCCATGGATGCCGGCGCCGGGGCCGATATCCACGATCCAGTCCGCGGACATCATGGTCTCCTCATCATGCTCGACGACGATCAGGGAGTTGCCGAGATCGCGCATGTTCTTCAATGTGGCGATCAGCTTCGCATTGTCACGCTGATGCAGGCCGATGCTCGGCTCATCCAGCACGTACAGCACGCCGGACAGGCGCGAGCCGATCTGCGTTGCCAGGCGGATGCGCTGGGCCTCGCCGCCGGAAAGCGTTCCGGCCAGGCGGTCCAGGGTCAGGTATTCCAGGCCGACATCCTTCAGGAAGGTCAGCCGGTTCCGGATCTCCTTCAGCACCATCTCGGCGATGATCGCCTGGGACTTGCTGAGCTTGAGGTTCTGGATCCAGTCCAGTGCCTTCAGCACGGACATGGCGGTGAACTCGCAGATATTCTTATCGCCGACGCGCACGGACAGCGCCTGCTCATTCAGGCGCCTGCCGCCGCACTTGGGGCAGACAGACTCCGTCATGAAGGAATGGTACCAGTCCTTGGACATGGCGCTGGTCGTCTCGACATAGCGGCGCTCGATCATGTCCTTGACGCCCTCGATATAGTCATTGCGGGAATAGGTATTGCCGCCGGAAGAGGTGATCTGGTAGCGGACCGGCTTGTCGGATCCGTGCAGGATGATCTCCAGCTGCTTCTTCGTCAGGCTGCGGATCGGCTTGTCGAGATCGATCCTGTAGGCCTTGCAGAGCGTGCTGAATGTCTGCCACTCGATATTGTCAGTATCGACGATGTTCTTGTAGTAGCGGATGCCGCCCTGGCGGATGGATTTCGTGTCATCCGGGATGAGCAGATCCACGTCCACCTCCTCGGTGATGCCGAGGCCGTGGCAGAGATCGCAGGCGCCGATCGGCGCGTTGAACGAGAACAGGCGCGGCTCCAGCGTCGGCACGGAGAATCCGCAGATCTTGCATGCATAGTTGCTGGAATAGAGATTCTCCTTCTCGTCTGCCAGCACGATGACCATGCCGTCAGCGAGATTGAGCGCAGTCTCCATGGAGTCATGGAGACGCCCTCTTGCCTCTTCCTTCTTCACGATGCGGTCGACGATGACATCGATGTCATGCTTGCGGTTCTTGTCGAGCGTGATGTCATCCTCCAGCATCCGGACATCGCCGTCCACGCGCACGCGGATATAGCCATCCCGCTGCAGCTTCTCGAAGGTATCCTTGTAGGTTCCCTTCTTGTTCCGGATGATCGGCGCCATGACCGTCAGCTTCGTGCCGTCCGGATACTGCCAGACGGCATTCACCATCTCGGTGATGGTCTGCCCGGTGATCGGGATGTTGTGATTCGGGCAGTACGGAATGCCGGTGCGCGCATAGAGCAGGCGCAGGAAGTCATAGATCTCCGTCACGGTGCCGACGGTGGATCTCGGGTTGTTGGAAGTGGTCTTCTGGTCAATGGAGATGGCCGGGGAGAGACCCTCGATCACATCGACATTCGGCTTCTCGACGCCGCCGAGAAACTGCCTTGCATAGGCGCTGAGCGACTCGACATAGCGCCGCTGCCCCTCTGCGTAGATGGTATCGAAGGCAAGCGATGTCTTGCCTGAGCCTGAAAGGCCGGTCATGACGACCAGCTTATTTCTGGGGATGTCGAGAGAGATGTTCTTGAGGTTATTCTCCCGGGCGCCCCGGATCACGATCTTATCCTGTTCCATGGATTACTCCTTCTTTGCCTTCGCCGCAAGATCTGCCAGAAGCTCCCATGCCTGGCGCGGCGAGAGATCATCCGTGTTCACTGCCTTCAGCGTGCTGCAGATCTCTGAGGCAACCGGATCTTCCTTCTTCATCTCGACCAGCTGATAGCTCTGCTGGACGATCCGCTTCTTGGATTCCAGCTCCTTCTGCAGGCCTCTGGCCCGCTCGAGCACGGTCTCCGGCAGCCCGGCAAGCCGGGCCACATTGATGCCATAGGAGCGGTCAGCGCTGCCGTCCCTGATCTTGTAGAGGAACGTTACCCTGTCATTCTCCTCGCGGACCACGACATGCACATTCCGCACGACCCCGATGGAATCAGCGAGCGTCGTCAATTCATGATAGTGCGTGCTGAACAGCGTCTTGGCATGCAGGCATGCGGCGATGTACTCGATCATTGCCTGGGCCAGCGCCATGCCGTCATACGTGGAGGTGCCGCGGCCGATCTCATCGAAGAGAATCAGCGAGCGGGAGGTCGCCTCCTGCAGGGCGCGGTTGGCCTCGGTCATCTCCACCATGAAGGTGGACTGGCCGCTGAGGATGTCATCGCTGGCCCCGATGCGGGTAAAGATCTTGTCAAACAGCGGCAGCTCGCACTTCCTTGCCGGCACGAAGCAGCCCATCTGGGCCATGATCACGATCAATGCGGTCTGGCGCATGTAGGTGGACTTGCCGCCCATGTTCGGGCCGGTGATCAGCAGGATCGATTTGTCCGCATCCATGTGCACGTCATTGGAGACGTATCTCGGATCCTTCATGAGCTCATCCAGGATCGGATGCCTGCCCTGCTCGATATTCAGCGTATCCTCCGTGAAGACCGGACGCACATAGCCAAGCCTTGCGGATACTTCCGCAAGCGCCCCGTAGCAGTCCAGCTCGGCCAGCACCATCGCCAGCCGCTGCAGCCTGGCAAGATCCTTCCGGATCCGCTCCAGGATGGAGGCGAACAGCTGCTTCTCGATGCGGATCGCATTCTCCTCCGCATGCAGGATCTGGTCTTCCTTCTCCTTCAGCTCCGGCGAGATGAAGCGCTCGCTGGATACAAGCGTCTGCTTGCGCACATAGCCCCAGTCCGGCTGCACCTGCTGGGCAGCGCTCTTGGAGATCTCGATATAATACCCGAAGACGTGGTTGTATCCGATCTTCAGGGTCTTGATTCCGGTCTTCTCCCTCTCGCGGGCTTCCATCTCGGAGATGAACTCGCGGCCGCTGTTCTGGATTCTCCTGGCCTCATCGAGCTCCGCCGAGTAGCCATCCCGGAACATGCCGCCCTCGCCTGTCTGCACCGGCGGGTTATCCACGAAGGCATCCCTGAGCGTATCGGAGAGCTCTGTCAGCGGGTCGGTATCCGCATATGCCGCAAAGGCATCCTGCCGCGCGGCGGCGAGAATCGCCGGCACCTCAAGCAGGGTCTTTGAAAGGCGCTGGCAGTCGATCGCATTGGCATTATTCATGGCAATCCGCGCAATCAGCCGCTGCAGGTCATAGATGCCGGACAGATGATCCCGCATCGCATTGCGGGACATGAAGTCCTTCCGCAGCGCCTCCACGCGGTCATACCGCTGCTCAATCCGGCTGCGGCTGACCAGCGGCTTCTCGATCCACTTCTTCAGCAGCCTGGATCCCATGGCGCTGCGGCATCCGTCCAGGAAGGACCACAGCGTATCATGCCGGCCGGCATTGGGATGCAGAGGCGTGACCAGCTCGAGATTCTGGCTGGTATTGAAGTCCATGTACAGGACCTCGTCCTCGTTCTCGATCGAGACAGTCTGCAGATGGCCCAGGACATGCTTCTGGGTAGCCTCGAGATAGTTGAGCATGCGCCCGTAGGCGATCCGCTCACAGTCCTTCTTCAGGCACTCGGCCAGGGGCAGATAGTTCTCATGGATATCAGACGCATCACACCAGGAGATCACGACCTGCATCTCCCGCAGCATCTTCACGATGCGGCTGTCAAATCCGGTCGCGAGCACGACTTCCTTCACGTCATTCTTCAGCAGCGTCTGCAGCAGCAGCGACTCTCTTCTCGCGATATCCTCCAGGAAGTTCTCGCCGGTGGACATCTCCGCAAAGGCGATGGCATAGCCAAAGCCGGAGTCCTCGATCGCAGCGAGATATACGGAGTCCCTGTCGCTGCCGACCTCGCTCTCATCCATGACTGTGCCCGGCGTCACCACGCGGATGACATCCCGCTGCACCAGGCCCACAGCCTCCTTGGGATCCTCGGTCTGCTCGGCGATGGCGATCTTGTAGCCCCGCTGAGTCAGCCGCTGGATATAGCTGCTGACCGCATGATGCGGCACCCCGCACATCGGCACCCGGTCCCTGACGCCGGCATTCTTGCCGGTCAGCACCAGGTCAAGCTCTCTTGAGGCGGTCTTCGCATCGTCGAAGAACATCTCGTAGAAATCCCCGATCCGATAGAAAAGCAGAGCGTCAGGATACTGCTCCTTGACACTCAGATAATGCTGCATCATCGGCGAATAGTCTTCCTTTGCCGGTGTCTTCTCCCCCGTCTCCGCCGCGGCGGAGACGCTCTGGCTCATCTTGCTCTCACTCATAGGCGTTCCTTATTATACCAGAAAAAGGACCGGATTATTCCGGTCCCGCATCTCTCCCCGTGAATCAGTATCCGCCCTGCACCATGCGGACATTGTCTGAGTTCTCATCGCCCTTGGCAGGTCCTGCCGAGACCGAATCATGATAGATGACGCCATCCTCGAGCTTCTGGTCGGATACCTTCTCGATATCCTCGATTCTGCCCTTCAGGCAGGAGTAGTTGTTGAAGTTGCCCTGAGATGCCAGGCCTGTCGCTCCCTGGCCGAAGTAGGCACCCGCCTTGTCGGCATCGATCACGAACTCAATGACGCTTGCATCGCCGCTGGCGCTGCATCCGTCCGGCGCATCCTGGGAAGCCTTGGCATCCACCTTGACGACCGGGATGATGATGTCCGTATCCAGAACGATATAGTAGCGGCTGCCGATCTCGCCGAACTGATAGCCCATGGCCACGCCGATAAATCCGTCCTCATCATAGAGGAAGCCGGTGGCGTCATCCACGGTCATGTGATTGTGGATGTACTGATACTGCGCGCTGCCGGTCGAGGTGATGCCGCGGTAGTCCTCGTAGGTCTTCGTGCTGGAATTCGAGCATGCCCCGATCGAGGTGGACTTGAACTCCCTGGTATAGTTCTTCAGAGCCGCAAGCGAAAAGTCCTCAGACTTGAAGCCTGCATTGAGAACAAGCATGGAGGCGGCAGCGAGTGCGCATGTAAGTTTCTTCATCATTTTCATAGGCATTAAGTGAACAGTTCTTATTATACCGGTTGAAAAACCGAAAGGCAATGCAAATCAGCGCTGTTTATGTACCCTTTAAATTATAATTAAATAATGCTTGTTAATAGTATATTTCGCATATCTGAGCAGATTGTTTCATAAACTTTTCATGCCCGGATTCCGCCCTTTTTCAATTGTTGATTTTCCAACTAAATGCTTTCCGGAAATATGCCATTCCTCCTTTTGCCCGGGATATACTGGATCATAGAGCAGGAGGAATTCTCATGAATGAGGAAGAGATCAGAACGATGATTGCCCGCGGCAGGAGCTTTGCCCATGTCCAGCCGGAGGTGCCGGATTTCCAGAGCGACCAGGAGCTCGGGCGGCCCCAGCCGCCGCTGTTCAGGGAGCCTGTCAGCAGCGAGCAGATCCCGCTGACCATGGACTTTTCCAGCCTTCAGATCGACTCCGACTTTCTGCATGTGATCAGCTCCAGATCTTCGCACCGCGTCTATGATGACCGCAGCCTGACCCTGACTGAGCTCAGCTGGCTGCTCTGGTGCACGCAGGGCGTGAAGTCCATCCGCGGCCGGGCTTATGCGACGCTGCGCACGGTTCCCTGCGGCGGTGCCCGCCATGAGTTCGAGACCTGGCTCATCCTGCGGGATGTCGAGGGCGTGCCGGCCGGCCTGTATCACTATCTGCCGCAGACGCACCGCCTGGAATGCCTGTCGCATCAGGAAGATCCCGCCGGGCTGATCAGCGCATCCCTCGATGGGCAGGCCTGGGCCGCAAGGGCACAGGCGGTCTTCTGCTGGAGCATGATTCCCCGGCGGGCAGAATGGCGGTACGGCATCTATGCGCATCGCATCGCCCTGATCGATGCGGGCTATATCAGCGAGAATCTGTATCTGGCCTGCACGGCTGCCGGCCTTGGCGGCTGCGCCATCGGCTCGCTCGACGAGCCGCTCTGCAATCAGGCATTCGGCCTCGACGGCGAGGAGGAGTTCATCATCCTGGCCCATTCAGTCGGCACGATCCGTCCGCAGGATGCGCAGCAGGAAGCAGACTTCTACGCCTTTGTAAGAGAGCAGAACCTCTAGACATAAAATGCCCTGCCATTTCCGTGCATCTCGCGGAAGCGGCAGGACATTCTTGTGCTCATGCCCCTGCGGCCAGGGTCTTCTTCATGTCGAGGTAGCCGATCATGACCGTCCAGACATAGGCGCAGGTCTTCGGGATCATCAGGATGCCGACCAGCGGATAGCGCTCAGCTAAGAGCACGACCGGCAGATAGCAGGCAAACGAGATGACGATGCTGAGCCAGAGCCAGCGGAAGGACACATCCTTCTTTTCGGCAGCGCTCCTGAAGTAGAGCACCACGATCACGATGCCGAGGATGGTAAACGGAATATTGCGGTAGATTCCCCAGGCAAGAGACGGCAGCGGGCTGGTCCATTCATTCTGCGGGAACAGGCACAGCGCAATGCGCAGGACAGCCAGCACATAGATGAGCACGGTCAGGCTCTTCCTGCCGGTGATCTCATAGCGGCTGCGCCATACATAGTAGAGCAGCACGTAGAAGATGGTCATCGTGATGGACGTGATCAGCTTGCCGATGCCGAGGGCTGCGGTATAGCTGGCAAGTCCGGTGGTGCAGAGCGCGACTGCGCGCGGAATCAGATGGAAGGCATCGCCGCAGCCGAGCACGACAGCCATCGTGCCGAACAGCCGGTACTGGGGAACGGATGCCCCCTTCTTCAGCATGCGCACACCGATGGTAATGACAGTGGAAAGATAGAGAATATCGAATAAGGTTTCAAATACAGCCTGCATACAGGGTCTCCTTCTCAGGCATTCACTCAACCTGAACAATGTTCACTATACTCATGCACACCCTCTCTGTCAACTGGCAGCGACTGACTTTCCGAAAAAAAGATGAGCATGCGATCAGGCAGGCTCATCCGCATTGCACGATGGATTCTCGATGATCCTGGCACCTTCCGGCGTGCCCACGATGATTCTCCGGCAGATGCCCGGGAACAGGCCGTGCTCCAGCACGCCGGTCATTGCGTCAAGCTGCCCGGCCGTCTCGGCGACAGGGAATCCCCTGCCGAGATGCAGATCCGCGATCAGATTCCCGCTGTCTGTCACGAAGCGCTCCCCGTTCCGCATCCGCAGCTCCGGCTGCCAGCCCAGCGACTTCATCTTCGCCAGCAGCTGCACCGATCCGTACGGCACGATCTCCACTGCCAGCGGAAATGCGCCCAGCTGCCTGACCGGCTTGGAATCATCCATGATCCAGATCACTTCCGCAGCCATCCCGGCAATGACCTTCTCCCGGAACAGCGCTCCGCCGCCGCCCTTGATGGCATTGAACTGCGGATCGATCTCATCGACGCCGTCGATATCAAGATCGACATGCGCCGCCTCGTCAATTTCCAGCAGCGGGATATCGAGCGCGCGTGCCTGCGCTGCGGTCGCCTCTGAGGTCGCGACTGCCTGCAGATGATATCCCTGTCTCACCAGCTCTCCGATCCCGATGACGGCATAGCCGGCCGTGCTGCCGGTCCCGAGTCCCAGCGTCATGCCGTCCCTTACATAGCGAAGCGCTGCCCGCGCCGCGGTCTCCTTCAGATTCATGGCAGCCCTCTATTTCCGGAAGAATCCGGAGATCACGCCTGCCAGCGGATTCCTGCTCTTCAGCTCCACCGCCTGAAACATGCACATCTCATGGCAGCACATGCAGCCGATGCACTTGCTGTAGTCGATGAGCTTCGTCTCGCGGTCAATCGCATGCATGGGACAGCTGTCCACGCAGGTATTGCACTTCCTGCACTTTGCCTGGCTGATCACCGGACGCGATGCGAAGAAGTCAATCACGCGGATCAGCGCCTTCCCATTGCCCTTCCCCGTCCTGCCGTAGCTGCGCGGCAGCTGGAAGCCGTCGAGATGCGGCACCTGCTGATCATCTCCGGCCAGCTCGATGCGATCGAGCGAGCTCTCGCCCAGCCCTCTTCTTCTGGCCGTGGCAAGGATAGGAACGTCATCCACCTTCATCCCGATCATGGCTGCCGCCACTGTATCAAGCGCCAGCGGATCCTCGCTCATGAGGATCCTGTGCGCCGGATATACCGTGCCGGCTGTCGGCCCCTCTCCCTGCATGGCAATGATGCCATCCATGATGTGAAGCCTGATATGAGCTGCTCTGTGGATATCGCAGATGATCTCGCCGAAATCCGCGGGAGCAGGCGCCATGCGATGATACTGCGCCTTCTTCAGGCCGGGAACGCAGCCGAAGACATTCTTCACGGCGCCGGAGAAGACCTGCGCGGAGTGCGTCTTCAGCTTCGGCAGGCTGATCACCACATCCGCTTCCTGCAGCGGCCTGGCAAGATACATCTGCTTCTCGCAGCCGCTTTCCGGCGTCACGGAAAACACGCCTTCCCTGTCGAAGTTCCTGATCTCTGCGCCTTCCTCTGCCGCGACTGCCTCATAGCCCGCAGTGCGCATGCTGGCAGCTGTCGGCGCAACGCCGGCAATCGCGCCGCCGGAGCTGTCGCCGATCCACACCGTGCAGCCTCTCGCCTTCAGGATCCGCACCATCGCGCGGACGAACTCCGAGTGCGTGACCGCAGCCGAGTCAGATGTCTTCGGCCCGATCAGATTTACCTTCAGCAGCACGGTATCATGCGGCTTCACGAAGCGATCCCAGCCGCCGAGAAGATCTGCCGCCGCATTCAGCTTCGCTGTCATCGGCTCCAGATCATAGCTGCCGCATTCCTGAATGACTACCCTTGCCATGGCTTCTTCCTCCGGATCCATGATCTCTGTATATCTGCCTGCGCGCATCATGCCATGCCGGTCAGGCATATCCTGTCAGCACGCATGCATGTCTCTTCTCAGTCCATCTCGATCTTGATGACTGCCTTGCGCATTCTTGCCGGCGCCTCCAGCATCATATGCGGCGCATGCGCATCCTGCGGAGACACGATGATGAACTCGCCCGGCCCCAGCAGGACGCTGCCATACTGCGCCGGCAGCGGATAGAGCGTGATATCCCGGTCCGGATGATCCTCGGATGCAGCAAGTGCATCCGGATGGGCCAGGCCGAAGCGCTCCGTGCCGGAGATGACATACTGGATATCATAGTGATGCCGGTGAGACTCAAAGAGGCACTCCGAAAGCGGTGTCGTCATGTATTCCTGGACGTGCGCCACGACATCCGGGCCTCCGATCTCATAATCTCCCAGCGGCATATGCGCAAGGTCCTGTGCCCTGAGCCATGCATATGCCCTCTCGAATCGCTCATGCTGTGCATCGTAGATCTCAAGCTCTCTCATTGTTCCGCAGTACATGGTATGAATACCTTCCTCTGTCATTATTCTATCGATATTGCGGCTTGCAGAACAGCCTTATGATCCGCGCGCTATTTCTTCCGATGCATGGTGGACTCCATCGCATTGACGCAGCACGGCAGGATCCAGTTCGGCAGCTCCTGATTCCTGCTCTCGATGCGGTCAATCAGGATCCTCGCTGCCGTTCTTCCCTCTTCATACGCCGGCCTTACAATGGTCGTGACGGTCGGTGACACCATGGCGGTCCATTCCGTGCTGTCAAGCCCGATCAGCCCGACCGGATCCGGCATCACTGCGCCGCTGTCTCTCAGCGCAAGATATGCCCTGCTGAGCAGATCCCGGCTGCTGATGAAGAACAGCGTCCGCTTTCCATTCTGCAGGCGCGGCGCCAGCAGCCGCTTCAGATCTTCTGCCGTGATATCCGGATCAACCGTGATTCTCCGGTGCGCAAGCCCGCGCTTATTCATGCATTCCTCGAAGCCGCGGCACCGCTCCAGCCGGCTGATCCTGCCCTGGGGATCTGCCGTGACCATGATGAATGCCTCATATCCGCAGTCCGCGAGATCCTCCATTGCCTGATACACCGCCTCGAAGCAATTCGCCTTGACCCACAGTCCCTCGCCGGCCGGATTGGGCGAATCCAGCAGGACCAGCGGCTTCTCAAGCCCAAGCTCATGCCACATCGTCTCGAAATATGCAGAAGGGCGGACGACAAAGCCGTCTGCGCCCATCGCCGCCATTGCCCGCACCTTCTTCTGCTCCTGCTCCGGCACATAGCTGCCGGCGCTGACGACGATCTGATATCCCTGCGCTTCCGCAAAATCACTGATGCCCTCGATCTCCTCGCCGCTGAGGCCGCCGGCAATCCGCCCGGCAAGCACGCCGAGCAGGTGCGTCCGGCTGGAGCCAAGCGATCTTGCAAGCATGCTCGGGTGATAGTCCGCCTGCTCGATGACAGCCGCAATCCTGCTCCTTGTCTCCTCTGACATCCGGCTGAGCTTCCCGTTCAGATAGAACGAGACCGTGGTCTTCGAGACCCCTGACTGCTGCGCGATATCATTGATGGTAAGCTTCTTCTTCATCCTGTCTCCATCCGGTTTGACTTATGCATTCCGTTCACCTAGAGTATAGGCGAACCGGTTTATTTAACAAGATCGAAAGATCGGGAGAATAACTTATATGAAAGATCAGCAGAACTCCGCAATGCAGCGGCTGCACGGGCTCGGCATCCTGCCGATTGTGACCGTCAATGATCCCGGCGATGCCTCAGCGCTGGCCCATGCCCTGGCTCGGGGCGGGCTGCCGGCTGTCGAGATCTCCATGCGCACCGAAGAGGCGCACGATGCCATCGCCGCCATGCGCAGCGTGCAGAAAGACATGCTGATCGGAGCCGGCGAGGTGCGCACGAAAGCACAGGCCGAGGCTGCCCTGGATGCCGGCGCTGACTTCATCACATCGCCGAATATGGATCCGGATCTGCTCCAGTGGGCAGAGACACACGATCTGCTGCTGATCCCCGGCGCTTCTTCTCCGGCCGAGATCGCGCAGGCACAGGCCCGCGGCCTGAAGGCAGTGCGGCTGTTTCCGGCCGAGCCGCTTGGCGGCATTCCGCTGATCCGGTCGCTCTCTGCTGCCTGCCCGGAGATGGCCTTTCTGCCTGCGGGCGGCATCCCGCCGGAGCGCATTCCTGCATACCTGGAAGATCCTGCTGTCCTGGCTGTCAGCACAGCCCGCATCGCCTGCCAGAGCCTGGTTGCCTGCGGCACTGACCGCATTGAGCAGCTGGCGCGTGAAGCCGTGCAGGCAATGCTTGGCCTGCATGTGCGCCATGTCGGCGTCAATGCGCCAGCCGGAGAGGATGAAAAGATCGCGGCCTCCTTTGCATCGCTGCTCTGCGGAACCGTGCAGCCATCCCCGAAGGGATGGTTCGGCAGCGACATGGTCGAGGTCATGAGGGAAGGCTGCTGGAAGGGCAGCCATGGCCACATCGGCATCGGCGTCCATTCTCTCAGGAGGGCCATGGCCTATTATGAAGCCATCGGCATGCCGCTTGACCGCTCTACCCTGGTGCTGGATGAGCATGGCGAGCCAAGGCTGATCTACTTCCAGAGCGAGATCGCAGGCTTTGCAATTCATCTGGTGCGGGACTGATCCTGTCCTCCGCCAGCCTGATTCTGTTCTATAATGAATTCATTGAGGAGATTGCAATCATGTCAAAATCATTCTTTGGAAAGACCGGAAGCGGCGAGGATACCTTTCTCTACGAGATCGAGAACGAGCACTTCATCCTGAAGGTCACGGACTACGGAGCCATCCTGCAGTCGCTGATTGACCGCCGGACCGGCATCGATATCGTCGAGGGATTCGACGAGGTCAGCTGCTATGAGAATCACAGCGCTCACTTCGGCGCTGTCATCGGCCGCGTGGCCAACCGCATCGAGGGACCGCAGTTCACCCTGAACGGGACCGTATACCATCTCGTGGATAATGAGCACGGCATCTCGCTGCATGGCGGCAATATCGGCCTGGACCGCCGCGTCTATCACGGCGAGATCGAGGGGAACAGGATCATTCTTACCGGGCTGGTGCCGGATGGCGAGGAAGGCTATCCGGGAAACCTGAGCCTGAAGATCACCTATGAGCTTCTGGACAATGGCGTGGATCTCAGGGTGGAGGGAACCTCCGACAGGGATACGCTGCTCGGCATCACGAATCATTCCTACTACAATCTGGACGGCAGCGAATCTGCCATGGATGAGGAAGTACGCCTGAACGCGGATACCTTCGCGGAGATTGACGGCCGCGGGCTGACCCTGCCGGTCATCCGGCCGGCAGCCGGCACGCCGTTTGACTTCACTTCCTTCAAGGCGCTCGGTGCTGACATTCACGCAGACGATGAGCAGCTGCGCCTCGGCAATGGATATGATCATCACTTCCCGGTTGCCGGGAAGGGCCTCCGCGAGATGGCGGTCTGCCGCGGCAGGAAGCTGCAGCTGACGGTGGAATCCAATCTCCCGGGCTTCCACATGTATACCGCCAACTACCTGGACGGCGTTACCGGAAAGTACGGGCATCGGTATCCGGCACGCTCGGCCGTATGCTTCGAGCCTGAATTCTTCCCCAACGGCATCAATTATGAAGGCATCGAGCCCAAGCCGATCCTGAAGGCCGGCGAGACCTCCGTTCAGGAGATCCGCCTCACCGTCACCGCTCTCTGAGCCCATCAGAAAGGATCTTCCATGCATGCAGTCAGCGTGCCCGGAAGATCCTTTTTTCAGCTTTTCTTCTGCTCTGCCCTGCGGATCTCGGCAGCCATGGTGTCAAACAGCAGCTTCGGATCCACGGGCTTGGCGACGTGCGCATTCATGCCTGCCGACAGGCATTCCTGCATGTCCTCCTCATAGGCATTCGCCGTCATCGCGATGATCGGTATGGATGCCGCGTCAGGCCGATCCATTGCCCGGATCCGGCGCGAAGCCTCGAGGCCATCCATGACCGGCATGCGGATGTCCATCAGAATAACCGCATACTCGCCCGGCGCCGATGCCGCAAAGGCCTCGATGCCGCGCTGCCCGTTGCTCTCCGGCACCGTGATCATGCCCTGCGTGCGAAGCAGCTCTCCGGCGATCTCCCGGTTCAGCTCATTGTCCTCGATCAGCAGCGCCTTCCTGCCGGCAAGCGACGGCTCTGCCGAGACAGCTGCGGGCTGCTCCAGCTGATCCGCATCCGCTTCCTGCAGATGCAGGTGCACCGTGAAGCGGGTGCCTCTGCCCGGGGCGCTGTCCGCCTCGATCCGGCCGCCCATCAGATCCACCAGCTGGCGGACAATCGAGAGGCCAAGGCCTGTCCCGGCCGCGTGCTCATAGCGGTTCTCCTGGGAGAACGGCTCATACATGTGCTTCTGGAATTCCTCGCTCATGCCGATGCCGTCATCCTGAACCGTCACGATCGTATCCAGGCCATCCGGCGCATCGTCATCATGCGCGATGGCCAAGCGGACATGGCCGCCCGGCATGGTGTACTTGATGGCATTGGTCAGCAGATTGAGAAAGACCTTCTGCAGAGTCAGGCGGTCTGCCATGACTGCCTCCTTGCGGATCCCTGAGATATCCTTCGTGAACGTGATCTGCTTGCGGGAGGCTGCCTCCTGGATCGGCATGGTCACTGACTCTACGAGCTCTGCCGTGCGCACCGGCTCTAGATGCAGCTGCAGCTTACCGCTGCCGGCCCGGGAAAGCGTGAGCGTATCATCGATCAGGCTGCTCAGCAGGCGGCCTGAAGACTCGATCTTCTGCAGATACTCCTCCTTGCGCAGCGGATCCTGCTCCTTTTCCGCAAGGCCCGCAAAGCCGATGATCGCATTCAGCGGCGTGCGCATGTCATGGCTGATATCCGAGAAGAAGCGGTTCTTCTCCTCAGCGCTCCTGGCCTTCATCTCGACCTCTCTAGAGGCCAGGGCAACCTCATTCTTCTGGCGGTCGATGACCTCCTTCTCCTTCTGGCGCCTCTTCAGCGAGAGCAGCGAGGCAAACAGGATGATGATGACCGCCAGCATCACCGACAGGAAGCCCAGCAGCCACCCGGCCGGCATGCGCTCCAGGAAGGAGACGATAGAGCTGGTGCGGGCCTGGGTATAGCGCACGATCATCTCCGTGATGGTCGTCGTGCTGGAATAGCGGATGCACCGATTGAGAATGGAGTAGAGGCTGCGGTCCGCATTCTCCGGCAGGCCCATGGCCACCCGGTAGGTAAAGCCGTTCATGTCCGTCAGGTTATAGGTGCCAGGACGGCTGTTATTCAGGAGGTAATCCGCCGTGAAGATATTCAGGAGCACGCCGTCTGCCTTGTGCGCATTCAGCGCCTGCAGGCACTGCTCCGCGGTTGCGCAGCTGAGAATCTCGCCGCCGGCTGACTCAATCCTGGTCCTGCCGAGCACTGATATGAGATATGAGGGAACAGCGATCCTGCCGGTTGTGCCGCTGCCGCTCTTCAGCGACAGCTGCGTCACGGCAAGATTGATGTAGGGATTCGTCAGCAGGATGCCGTCCTCGGATGCCTGCACGGCATCATAGACCTGGTCGCCGGCAATATCCGCCTGCCCGCTCTGCACGGCTGCGGCTGCCGCCTCCGCATTCTCGACGCCGATGTAGCGGAAGCTCAGCCCGGAAAGCTCGGAAATGCGCTGGAAATAATCCACCGCCGCCCCGGCAAGGGCATCCCCGTCCTCATAGGAAAATGGCTGATCCTCCTTCGGCAGAGCGACTGTCAGCGTTCCTATGGAGGAGATATAGCGCTGCTCATCCTCCGTGAAGACCGGGACCTGATCCTGGTTTGCAAGATAATACCGGCTGTACAGCGAGGAGGCAAAGTCCGGCGTCTCGATGCTCATCTCGCTCATGGCATGATTCAGCTGTGTCATCAGCTCGGAATGATCCTTCGGCATGCCGAAGTACATCTTCATCGGGGAGAATTCCGCCACGATGCGGTACGTGCTGGCCGGCCCGAGATAGGAGATCGCCACGGCATCGAGGCTCCCGCTGTCCAGTGCCTGCAGCAGCGCTTCCGTGGTATCCATGGAAATGATATCCGCGTCCAGCTGATTGGACTCTGACCACTCCTCGAACTTCTGGCCATCCACGGAATCCGACAGGATGCCAACTCTCTTCCCGTGCAGCGCCGCCATGTCATCATAGGCAATATTGCTGTCAGCGCCCACGACGACCGTCACGTAGACCGAGCCCATGTCCTGCTCGGAGAGCAGCAGCTTCTGCGCCCGCTCCCTGGAGTAGAACAGGGATGGCAGGATATCGATCTCGCCAGCCACGAGTGCCTCATAGGCATCCTCGAAACTGTCATAGTCGATATACTCATACTTCCAGCTGGCATACTTGGAGATCTCATAGAAGTACTCAGCATCATAGCCGCAGTATCTGCCCTGGTCATCCCTGTAGAAGTAGTCGCTGTCATAGTAGTAGCCGATTCTGACCGTGGCTCCCTCTGCCCTTGCCGGCACGGCAAAAGCGCCTGCACAGGCTGCAAGCGCAATGCACATGATCAAGAATACCCGAAGCCGGTGCCTCATGATCCTGCCTCCCGGTCCATGACCCTTCGCTAGATTCGCTCCATCACGCCGGTATAGATATTGTCCGTCAGATGGCTGGACGCCTTCTTCTGCTTGATCTCATACATCTTCTTGTCTGCGAGATTCACGATCGCATCCATGTCCGCCGGATCGTCCGGTCCGCAGACGACATAGCCGATGCTGAGGGTGAGAAGATATGGGAACTCGCCGGAGCGGTTCAGCTTCTCCAGCGCATCCTGGATGCGGGCAAAGATCCTGCGGCCGTCATCAGCGCTTCGCACATGCCCGGTCAGCAGGAATTCATCGCCGCCGAAGCGGCCGATGAAGTCATTGCGCCTGGTGCTGGACTTCAGCACCCTCGCCACCGTCGCAAGCGCCTGGTCACCGCAGAGGTGGCCGTACTTATCGTTGATCTGCTTGAAGTGGTCGACATCCAGCATCGCCACCAGCAGATAATCCGTATTGGAATGCAGATGCTCCATTTCCCAGAGCAGCTGGGCATTGGTCTGCCGGCGGTTGTACAGGCCGGTCAGCGCATCCCGCGAGAGCTGCGTATTCTGCATGTCGACAAACAGGATCAGCATGCTGACGGCAGCGACGATCCAGACGATGGACAGGCCGTAGAAGCGCAGCTGCGCAAGATTGCCAAGCAGGATCAGGAACGGATAGATCAGCATGGTCCTGTATTCCGAGGTCTCGCGGTGCGCCATCGGATGGCGCTGCTCCTTCAGCGTGATGACAGTGCTGAAGCCCCAGTAGCAGATAGAAGCAGCGAAGGTTATCAGGATATACGGCCCGCGGTGATAGACGTTATTAGGGGAGAGCGTATAGATCCAGCCGGTCAGCGGCGTCAGCGCGACTGCCGCTGTCGCCAGCAGGGCCGGCAGAAGCAGCAGGACTCTCTCGAGGCTGCTCAGCTGGCGGCGCGGGAAGAGCCGCTCCAGCACATAGTATGCCCACTCCCGGCAGAACCATGCATGCAGACCAAAGAAGGTCACGCAGAACAGATGATTCAGAATGATCATTCCTTTACCCGGCTGATTCCGCATCAGGTATATGCCGTTATCCGCGAGCAGGATGATGGCATTCATCATCAGCATGCGCACAAAATGAGCCTGATCAGGGCTCTCATGATCATGGCGCTTGCGCTCATACAGCAGCATGATCAGCAGGATGACGACGCCGATCATGTTTACCTCAATATATTCCATCATGACAAGTGACATGAATCATGCCATCAGAGAGCAGGCTCTCTGCCTTTCGAATTAGATCAATCCGGCATTTGATTCATGCCGCGCGGACTGCATTGACAGTTTTATCATAATGCCTGAGGCGCTTCTTTTCCATAGAGGCCGGGGAAATTCGCATGCGCTGAAGCCTTCTGCAGAGGGACTTCCGGGCGTAAAAAAGAACGGCCGTTCAGGCCGTTCCGATATGTTTCAGCTGGCTGCCTCTTCCGTGCAGATGACGCCGGTCACCTCGCCTGCATAGCGGCTGAGATCCGTGCCCCTTGTCACGGTGGACATCATGATCCGGGTGCCGCTGCTCGCGATGCATGTGCGGTACTCGCGCTTGCTGTCGCAGAATCTGACGCGGATGCCGAGCGTGCCTTCGTGACGCTCCTCTGCAAACACAAGGCAGGGATGATCATTGATATCCGCGTTGATCTCCTGGCCGACGGAAAACGGGATCAGGAAATTCCTGTAGATGGTCTCCACATACAGCTCGCCGGTGCCTTCCTCGCGGATTACGACACTGGCCTTTCTGAATCCTGAACTGTTCTTCTCGAACTGGATTTTCCATCCGTTCTCTGCCTGGAGCACATCTTCCATCACTGTCATGTCCCGGACCTCCGCGCATGATGTACCACTATTATATCGATAAACGCGGGTGTGGAAAGCACTAATTTGGTGCGTTTCCAGCATGCTGCCGCTTGAAAAGAAAAGCCTTCCGATTCATCGGAAGGCCAGGATTCATCAGGAGGCGCTGCGGATCTTCTCGTGCATATACTGGCTGATGCCCATGCGCACGATCGTGCTGGCCGCTCCATAGCAGATGGCAAAGCCGGCCTTGGTCTCATATACACGGATGGAGCCCAGCTGCTTCAGCTTGTTCACGTTGATCTTATTCGGATCATAGAGGCTGATGACCAGTCGGCTTGCGGAGGAATGGATCATCTTCACGTTCTCGACGCCGCCGACCGCATCGATAGTGCCCTTGGTCAGGCGATCCTTGCCGCCGGTATTGAAGAGATCAAGCGCCAGATGGCGGAAATAGAGCCGGGTTGCCAGGAAATAGACGAAGAAGCTGATCAGGCCCACGACGGCCACCATGATCAGAGTCTGCCGCAGGCTGCTGATGCGCAGGTAGCTGAGGTATTCCAGCAGCGTGCCCGGCAGGGCTGTCATGGTAGAGGCAGAGGCTGAATTGTAGCCGAGATACACATGCATGGCCTGAAATACGCCATACAGGATGCCGGTATAGCCGACATGGAACAGGAACAGCAGCGGGCTCAGGGTCAGCAGGCTCAGCTCCAGCGGAAGCATGCTTCCGGAGAAGATGGAGAGCAGCGTTACCAGGATGAAGAACAGCCTGGTCCGCCGGCGCTCGATCAGGTCAGTCTGCACAGAATATATCCCCCAGATAAGGCCCGGCATGGCAAACATGTTCAGCACATAGAACGGCGTGATAAACCGTCCGGAAAGGCCGCTCAGGGATCCGGCCGCGAACTGTGAAGTCCAGATATTCACGTCGCCGGCGACATTGCTGCCGACCAGGTTGATCCAGGAGCCGCCGCTTGAGGTATACCAGAACGGCTGGCGGATAATCGCGCTGAGATTGAAGACGCCAAGCAGGCGGTCCAGCACGCCATAGATCACGAGATTGACCGGATTGGTCGTATCTGCAGCGATGAAGCTGAGGGCTGCGCTGATCGTGCGCATGACATACGGCCAGATCATCGCCGCGCCGATGCCGGCAAGCGCACTGAAGAAGACCGTGCGGATCACGCACCAGACATCCTTCGAGATGAAGGAGAAGAATCCATACTCATTATGCCGGCGGGTGCTGCCGTATATGCTCAGCGTGATCAGGCTTACCATGATCATGCCGAGGATGCCGGTCTGCAGCGGATAGTGCACGCCGGAGGTCACTGCGGCAGAGCTGGAGGTGCTGAAGGACAGGCCGAGCACCGAGCTGAACGCTGTTGTCGGCATGGTAGTATTGCCGGAAGAGAAGTACATCGTCATGACCAGATAGGTCACATAGCCGGAGATGGCGGACAGAACGCTCGTGGCGCTGCCTGCCTTGCGGGTTACCAGGCGGATCAGGAACATCAGCGGGAAGTTCACGATCAGGAAGCTTCCGATCCTCATCATGGCCTCTGCCAGCACCAGGATGAGATCGTTATGGATCGTGAAGAAGACGCTGTATGCCGAGTTCGTCAGCAGATTCCCGATTCCGAGCAGTGCAAAGGCAAAGAACAGAATGCCGATCGGAAACGTCAGGATTTCATATAGAGAATGCCAGTTGCGCATGCTTTAACCTCGCTTGTGTGTCTATTTTACCATCAATGCAGCGCTGCCACAAACCGCTAGAACAGGGACTTCAGCCGGCTGAAGTAGGAAATATTCCTGCCTCTCAGCATATGCACCTGCCGGTCCGGGCTTCTGCGCACCTTGACGAAGGTCTCGGTGTCCAGCGGAAATACATCGGAATCCGCGCCCAGCAGCGCTCCCTTGAAGTCTTCCGACCGGAATTCGGCCTCGATATCATCCCGCATCACGACCGGCGCTCCCATGGAGCGGTACTTGCTGTGATGAATGCCGGAGATTTCCGTCAACTCCACCAGCGGCAGCCCCTCCTGGATCACGGCGCCGCCGAGCGACCGGTTATAGGCCGTGCTGCCGAGCTGCGTCGCGAGGCAGATCCCGGTCCCCCGGAAATCCTCCCAGGGCTGTCCGTCAATCAGGACATGCATGGTCTGCGTCCTGGCAGCGTTCTCGATCCGGATCTCATTGAGCCCGTAGCGAAGCGTATGATCGGTTCTTGCCTCCAGCAGCGGATAGACTGCCTCATGCATGTTTCCCTGCAGAAAGACCTTCAGGAATTCATCGTATTCGCAGTCCTGGAAGTCCGTATAGAAGCCGAGCGTGCCGGTATGTATGCCATAGAAGCGGGCATGTCCCAGCTGCTCCAGATATCTGTGCACCGCAAAGATGAAGGTGCCGTCTCCGCCGACCACAAAGATCGTGTCCGGATTCTCCGCATCCTCTGTATATCCGCTGATTCTCAGATCCTGCCTCAGCTGCGCCTGCAGCGCCATTGAGACCTCATCCGGCCTGGTGACGATCGTAAAGGATGACATAGTTCATCGCTCCTGTCTCTGTGCCGTACTCAGTATACAACGGAATCTCCCTTCCCGCCCGGGAGGCCGCCGCCGGCAGGCTAAAAAAAAGACAGCTTCAGCTGCAGGCAGGGATGATTCTTGACCCGGCCAGGCATTTTCTCTGCCTGCAGCGATGCGGCCTGCTTTCTGAATCCAGTGCTGTCCTTTTCTGTCCGCGCTGTGCAGCGAACATGAATCCCCATTCATTTCATATCACGCCGGCGGGATTATGACCGGATAATTTCATTATCTGAAACTTTCCTGGCATGCATACACGATCTGCTCGGCAACCAGAGACCACGCCATGTAGTTGACTACGCTGGTCCTGGCCTCGCCGATCCGGACAAAGGATGCGCCGGGCATCTGCAGATCCTTCTGCGTGACGATCCATACGCGCTCGTAATGCTGCTGCAGGTATTCCTGCAGGTTCCGCTCCAGTGCGATCCAGAATCCGTTCATGGAGAAGATGACTGCCATGCTCTCATTGCGCACGGTGCTGATCCTGCCTCTCATGCCGGAATAGATCTCGCAGATCCTGCCGCTGCCGAACAGCTCAGCCTGCACATGATCCGCCATGGCCCGGTTATAGTGCGAGCAGTAGATATGAACGATGGGATAGCGCTGCATGTCCGCAGCCAGGGCCGCGATCTCCCCTGCTGTTTCCGGCAGGATGATATCCGCCATCTCGCCGCTCCATGCCTGCATGCGATCATGGACGGAGCCGATGCTGTCGCCGTCATGAAGCGGCATCTCATCTCTCGGATGGAACTGATACTGCGGAAGCTCGCGGCACCGGTTCTCCTGTGCAGCCGCCTCCTTCATGTCAATGAAGCTGTCATATCCGAGATGCTGCACAAAGCGGGAGATCGATGCCGGCGAGACGCTGCATTCCCTGGCCATAACATGGATATTCAGATCATGGATATCATTCAGATGCCTTGCAAAGTATCTTGCGATGACTGCATTTGCCGCATCCGGCTCCGGTGACTCGATCTCATCCAGCAGGCGATCCGTCAGCATTGTCATGATTCTCTCTCCTTTCAACGCATCAGGGCTGCTCCGCAGAGCAGCCCCTGAACGATTCAATTCTCAGCTGATCTTGGTGCCGGGCTTCAGCCCATTCACCTCGACAACGGCAATCTCGTCGCCGTTCTTTCCAGCCAGCAGCATGCCATTGGACTCCTGGCCGCGGATAATCGCCGGCTTCAGATTCGAAATGACCACGATGGACTTGCCGATCATCTGGCCAGGCGTATAGCTTCTCGCAAGGCCGGACACGATCTGGCGCACATCGCCGTCGCCGAGATCAACCTTCATGATCAGCAGATTGTCGGCATCCGGATGCTTCTCGCAGCTCAGCACCCTGCCCACCTTCAGATCAGCCTTGGCAAAGTCCGCAATATCGATCTGCGGCTTGACCTGCTTCTTCTTTTCCTCTGCCTTGAACTGCGCAGCATACTTTGCCTGGATCGCCTCTGCTCTGGCCAGCACTTCCTTCTCATCCAGTCTTGCAAACAGGATCTCCGGATGATCGGTCACGCGGATATCGGACTCAAGGCCGCCGAATGCGCTCAGCGACTCATAGCTGCGCTGCTGCGTATTCAGCTGATCCAGGATCTTGCCGGAAGTGACCGGCAGATACGGCTCCAGCAGCACTGCCGCGAAGCGGATTGCCTCCAGCAGGTTGTAAAGCACCGTCGCAAGACGGGAGATCTGGTCCGGGTCCTTGGCCAGCGACCACGGGTGTGTCTCGTCAATGTACTTGTTGCACTTGGATACGAGCTCCAGGATCTCGTCAATGGAATCCGCGACTCTGAGCTCCTCCATGCTTGCATCGATCTTTGCCTTCGCATCGAGCGCTGCCTTCTTCAGTCCCTCATCGACCGGCTCCTCGATGCCCGGGTTGGCAACCTTGCCGTTGAAGTACTTGTTCTGCATGGAGATCGTGCGGTTCACGAGGTTGCCGAGGTTATTGGCAAGATCGCTGTTGATGCGGTCGATCATGAGCTCATAAGTAACATGCCCGTCCTGCGCGAACGGCATCTCATGCAGCATGATGTATCTCACGGCATCCTGCCCGAAGAGGGAGACCAGGTCATCCGCATAGATGACATTGCCCTTCGACTTGGACATCTTGGCATCGCCGGTCAGCAGCCACGGGTGGCCGAATACCTGCTTCGGCAGCGGCAGATCCAGTGCCATCAGCATGATCGGCCAGTAGATCGTATGGAAGCGGATGATATCCTTGCCGATCAGGTGCAGATCAGCCGGCCAGTATTTCTGGAACAGCGGATCCGAGTTGCCGTCGACATCATAGCCGAGACCGGTGATATAGTTGCTCAGCGCATCGATCCATACATAGATGACATGCTTCTCATCGAAGCTGACCGGAATGCCCCACTTGAAGGTCGTCCTGGACACGCAGAGATCCTGCAGGCCCGGCTTCAGGAAGTTGTTCAGCATCTCGTTCTTCCGGCTCTCCGGCTGGATGAAGTGCGGGTGCTCCTCAATGTACTTGATCAGGCGCGGCGCATACTTGCTCATGCGGAAGAAATAGGCCTCTTCCTTCATCGGCTTGACCTCGGATCCGCAGACCGGGCACTTGCCGTCCTCGGTCAGCTGGCTCTTGGTATAGAATGCCTCGCACTCCTCGCAGTACATGCCCTCATAGGTATCCTTATAGATATCGCCCTGGTCATAGAACTTCTTGAAGATCTTCTGGACCTCGCGCTCATGATAGGGATCCGTCGTGCGGATGAACTTGTCATAGGAGATGTTCATGCAGTCAAACTGCCCGCGGATGACCTCTGATACCTCATCCACGAACTGCTTCGGCGTCTTTCCCTGTGCCTTGGCGCGCTCCTCCACCTTCTGGCCGTGCTCATCCGTTCCGGTCTGGAAGCGGACATCATAGCCGGTCATCCGCTTATAGCGGGCAATGGAATCCGCGAGCACGATCTCATAGACATTGCCGATATGCGGCTTGCCTGACGTATATGCGATCGCGGTCGTGATGTAATACGGTTTCTTCTCTGTCATGTCTCTTCACATCTCCTTGCTCTATCGAAAAGAAAAACGTCCCGAAAGGACGCCTTGCACGCGGTACCACCTTTATCTTGCCTGACACAAATGGGCATCAGGCCACTCTTATGCGTGCTAACGGACGCCGCCGGATCCTGCTGAATGTCACAGGACCTGCTCCAAGACCATGTTGATCCGCATCTTCGGCAGGCTCGCATCTTCCGCCTGCTTTCTGTGGCCCGACCGCGGACTACTCTTCTCTTCTCAGCTTTCGCTGTTATTATAATCAGGAAAAATGCTTTTGAAAAGGGATTGCCCCGGCATGGCTGCGGCTGTGCCGGTGATTTCCGCTTTTGATAAGGTACTTCGACGCAGCCTTCACCGCGCTCCCGCAGATGCCCGATTTTCATGGCTGAAGCCTCTCCCGTTTCCGTCCCGGATGCGTATTTTTGGCTTAATGGTGCCCAAAGTCATAAGCATCGTTTTCAAACCGGCACATGCGTTTCCACGCTCCTCCTGAATTCATGGATGAACACTTACTCTGAAAACCTTAAAATAATTGGTGAGTACGGCAATTATTGCACTCCGCACCCCTCTTCGCAGATGGAGCCATATTTCCATGCCTGCTTGCAAATTTTTTCATAGTTTCCATTCTCTTTTTTGGCAAGTTGCATTAAAACACTTGTAAGATTAGGTGAACGATGATAGATTAATTACAGTGTTCATATGCTTCAGCGTTTTATACCGCGTCCCAACCGATTAAGTATGAGCTCTGGCAAGTATAATGGATACACGAGAAAAGGAGATTCAAGTAAGAGTATGGCAACAGGCAAGGTAAAGTGGTTCAACGCAGAGAAGGGTTATGGATTTATCACAGCCGATGATGGCACAGATATTTTCGTCCACTTCTCCGCAATTCAGGGCGAAGGCTTCAAGACTCTCGATGAAGGTCAGGCTGTAGAGTTTGACATCACACAGAGCGACCGTGGCCCTCAGGCTTCCAACGTCGTTAAGAAGTAAGTTCTTGCGCAGCGGAAACTGAAGAGAGAGGCGAAAGCCTCTCTTTTTTATGCCTGCCCTGCTATGATGAGATCAGGAGGAGATGCCATGAACCTGAATCAGATCCATCACGTCGCCATCATTGTCTCTGACTACGGAAAATCGCGCCATTTCTATGTCGATCTGCTCGGCTTCCGGGTGCTGCGCGAGAACTACCGCGCAGGCCGCAGGGACTGGAAGCTGGATCTTGCCTGCGGCAGCAGCGAGCTGGAGATCTTCGCGCCCGAGAATCCGCCGGCACGAGTCACCGGCCCGGAGGCCTGCGGCCTGCGCCATCTGGCCTTCCGCGTAGAGGATATCGATTCCGCCGTTGCGGAGCTGAAGTCTCTCGGCATTGCCTGCGAGCCCATCCGCACGGATGAGTTCACCGGCCGCCGCATGACCTTCTTCCGCGATCCGGATCAGCTTCCGCTCGAGCTGCACGAATAGCCTGAATATGCATGACGGCATCCCCCTGCGGGATGCCGTCTTCTTTCTGCTCAGTCCTTCAGGATCAGCGTATAGGGAAAGCGGCTGCCCTCCGGCTTCTCTCCGAAGGCCAGCGTGACAGCCGGCTGCTGAGGGCTGTCCGCATAGAATCTTGCCGCATTGGACCCTGCCGCCATCACTGCCGGCGACAGGATATAGATCGCTCTCAGCAGCTCCGGCGCAAAATCCTCCAGCCTCTCTGCCTGCGCTGCCGCGGCAAGCGTGCCGCGGATCTCGGAAGAGCATGCCAGAAGGCTCATCAGGAGCGCCCTGGCTGCCGGCAGCTCACGCGCCTGCATCTCCTCATACCGGATCTGGCTCTCTGCCAGCGGCGCTTCCATGGCCCGGATCCTCTTCTCGAGGTCCCGGATCCGCTCCTGGCTGTCCGCAAACATCTTCTCGCCGCCGGCATACCCATTCCTGGCCTTGACCAGCGCATCCGCCGATTCCTGGCGGGCAGCGGCGAGGCGCTTTTCCTCAGCGCGGCCGGCATCCAGCTCCTGCTGCAGCGCCTCCATGCGCTCGCCGTATCTCGCGGCCTGCATCTGCTGCTCCACATGATCCTGCTGCAGCTGCAGCAGCCGGCTGCGCTTTTCGGCAGAAGAGGCCTCCGCAGCCTTCCACTTCTCATGGGAAAACAGCCTGGCTGACAGCGTCAGGCTCTTCTCAAGCTCCGCAGTATCCTGGCGCAGCACCAGCATCTCATCCTCGAGATCCTGGACCTTCTGCTCCGCGGAATGCAGCTGCGCCTGCACTCCCTTCAGCCCCTCCTGCAGGCGGCTGCTGCTCTCCTCCGCCTTTCTTCTGGCATTGGAGAAATCACGCACTTCCCGTTCCATTGCCGTCACCCGCGCGATCTGCCTGGTGTTCTCCCTGCTCAGCCAGCTGTCCGTTGTCTTCATGCTCTTGAGCGAGGCAGCTGCCCGGCGGTATTCCCCGGATCTTGCCGCCAGCTGCGCCTTCAGCTCCTGCAGCTGACGCTCCGTGCTGAGATACAGCTTCCGGCTCATCTCATAGGAGCGGCCGCGCTCATCCAGCGGCACTTCCTGCAGCAGCCGGGCAGCCGCATCCTGCAGATCCTTCCCATTGCTGCCCTGGCAGGGAAGCTCCTTTTCCTCCTTCAGCTGGTCCATCGCCTTCTCCAGCTCATTCCGTGCCGAAAACAGGACCAGCACGCCAGCCTGTCCCTGCCTGTTCCATATCTTCTCAGCCGCGCTCACGGCAGCTTCTGCCGCAATGCCGGCTGCGCTTTCCAGCAGTGATGCCCTCTGCGCTTCCCGCAGCAGGCTCTTCCACTCTGTCTCTGCCAGCACCGCTCCATCCGGTACCGGTCTTTCTTCCTTCCATATCGCTGCCATCTGATCACCCGCGTTTATTCTAGCACAGCCCTGTCGCGGCTTTCGACCCGGCCATCAGGGCCTGCTCCGCAGCCGGAATCAGGATTCTCTTCTCAAGAGGCTTTGCTGAGCCAGTCCATGGCATATCTCACATGCATGCAGATGATGCCGGGAGCGTGCAGGAAAAAGGAGCTCCCGGATTGAGAGCTCCTGCATGAATGATATGGAAGGATGATCAGTTCTTCTCCGGCTTCGGCTTGCGGACCGTGTCATAGCGGTCGTAGACATGAGAGACAGAGCTGTGATTCTGGATTGCATCGATGGTCTCGGTGAGCATATCCGCAACCGAGAGCACCTTGATCTTGGTAGTCGCTGCCACCTTTTCCGGGGACAGGGGAATGGTATCGGAGATGATCATCTGATCGATCGGGGAATCCTCGATCTTCTGGATGGCATCCTTGGAGAAGATGCCGTGAGTGATGGAGGCGTAGATCTTCTTGGCCCCATGATCCTTCAGCATCTGGCAGGCTGCGACGAGCGAGCCGGCGGTATCGCAGATATCATCCACGATGATGCAGCACTTGCCATTGACATCGCCGATGATATTCTGGGCCTCGACCTCATTCGGGCGGGGACGGCGCTTGTCAACGATGGCAATCGGCGCATTCAGCATCTCTGCCAGCCTTCTTGCCCTGACGACTCCGCCGTGATCCGGGGAGACGACAACCGTCTCTTCCTTCGCGAATTTCTTCTCATTGAAGTAATGGCCCAGCAGAGGAACTGCCGTCAGGTCATCAATCGGGATATTGAAGAAGCCCTGGATCTGCGCTGCGTGCAGGTCGATCGTGACAATGCGGTCAGCGCCGGCCGTCTGCAGCAGATCTGCGACCAGCTTGGCCGTGATCGGCTGATGCGCATCGGCCTTGCGGTCCTGCCTTGCATAGCCGTAGTACGGCATGACAACCGTGATCTCGCCTGCGCTTGCGCGCTTGCAGGCGTCAATGCATACCAGCACTTCCATCAGGTGATCCGTGACCGGCGTGCAGGTAGACTGAATGATGAAGACCGAGCGGCCGCGTACGCATTCCTGCGGCGTGACCAGGATCTCCCCATCTGCGAAGTGCTCGACCTTGACCTGTCCGAGCGGGAGCTTCAGCTCCTTCGCGATATGCTCTGCAAGTGCTGTGCTGGATGTCAGTGCAAAGATGACCGTTTCCTTTACCATGAAGTTTCTTCCCTAACCCTTCCCTTTCACTATGCATGCGGACCGCCAGGCGATCCGGTCTTGACCAGATTCCTGTCTCTCAGTGCCCGCCTGTCAGCTGCGCGAAGGGGCCGACAGTCCCGCCGTCCTCGACGTCCTGCCCGTCAATCACGGAGGACCATATCACTGCGCGCTTCCCGATGGCTGCGTCATGAATCCAGCAGCCCGGCATGATCCTTGCGCCGTCGCCGATGGAAGAATTCCCGTAGATGCTTACTCCCTGATGCAGAATGACATCATGCCCGATCGTGACCTCCGGGCCGATGCAGATGCTCTCCGGCTGGATCATGGTTACGCCGGCCTTCATCCATGCTGTATTGATGCGCATGCGCATGCGGTGATCCGCCTGCGCAAGCTCATAGTTATCATTGACGCCCTGCACTTCCTCGGCGTCCTCTGCCTCGACGGCAGTCACTGCATAGCCGTGGCTGCGGAAGATCGCCACGAGATCCGTAATATAATATTCCTTCTGCGCGTTCTCGTTCCTCAGCTCCTTCAGGCACTCGAACAGCTTCTCGTTGCGGAAAGCATAGATGCCGGTGTTGATCTCATGAATGGACTTCTGCTGCTCATTGCAGTCCCTGAACTCCACGATCCGCTCGACGCTGCCGTCTGCTCCGACAACTACGCGCCCGTAGGCGGACGGATCCTCGAGGCGAACGGTCAGCACTGCCATGTCCGCATGCTCTACCGCCTCATACAGCCGGTCATACGTCTCCGGCCTCATGCCGGGGACATCGCCGTTGGCGACTACTGTCGTTCCGGCCTCATGCTCCAGCTGGCGGGCCTGCATGACTGCGTGCCCGGTGCCGAGCTGCGGCTCCTGCAGGGCGAATTCGCACTGGCCTTCCAGCGCCTTCTCCACCTGCTCATGGCCATACCCGACAACAGTGACGATCCGCTGTGCGCCGGCCTTCTTCAGGCTGTGCACAATCAGCTCTGCCATCGGCATCCCGCATACCTGATGCAGGACCTTCGGGGCATCTGAATGCATGCGCGTGCCCTTGCCGGCTGCCATGACAATTGCGTTCTTCATAGGCAATATCCGCCTCCACGGTCACTATTATACACAAATCGATGCCTGAAGTCTCAAGAATTCCGGCTTTCGGAAAAGTTCCTCTCCCTCTTTCTGAAACCGCTGCCAGGGCCATCGCTGCGCAGGCGCACAGGAAAGGCTGTCCGCGGTATCTCCCTGCAGACAGCCCTGCTCTTACTTCTCCGGTGCGCTCTCTTCCTTCTTCTTATGATGAACGAGAATCTTCATCTTGCGGTTCAGCGCATAGGGAATGATATGCTTCATCTGGTCTTCCGACCTGCACATCGTGCTGGCAGCGGGGATATCCCGCGTCAGATGGATGGCGTCAAACTCGCAGCGGGTCGTGCAGAGGCCGCAGCCGATGCACTTGTTCAGATCCACGGTCGTGGCTCCGCAGTGCAGGCACCGCAGCGCCTCCTGATGAATCTGCGCTTCCGTCAGCGGCAGGCGCGGATCCCTGAATGATCCGGCTTCCTGCGGCTTCATGCCCGGCGCCTGGCGCGCTGCCCGGTCATAGGACTCGATCTGCACATCGTCCGTATCCAGCTGGATGAACTGTCTCAGATCGCGGCCGATCGTCAGGCTCTGGCCCGGATGGACAAAGCGGTTGATGGAAACCATGCCCTCCTTGCCGTCTGCGATCGCATCGATCGCGAATCTTGCGCCGTGATTGATATCGCCGCCGACAAAGATGTCCGGCTCGGCAGTCTGCAGCGTAACCGGATCCGCTTCCGCGGTGCCGTTGCGGCGCAGGACGACCTTCGTGCCGTCAAGCAGGCTGCCCCACTCGGCAGACTGGCCGACCGAAAGCAGCACATTTCCGCAGTCAACCGTGATGGTCTCGCTGTCGTCATACTGCGGATTGAACTTCCCTTCCGCATCCTTGACGGAGGTGCACTTTCTGAAGACGACGCCGACTGCCCGGCCGTCCTTCACCAGGATCTCCTTCGGGCCCCAGCCGTTCCGGATGACGATGCCCTCGGCTTCCGCCTCAGCGATCTCGTCCTTTGCGGCAGGCATCTCATCCCGCTGCTCCAGGCACAGCATCGTTACCTTTCCGTCTGTCGTGCGCAGCGCCGTGCGGGCGACATCTGCCGCGACATTGCCGCCGCCGATGACCGCCACATCGCCATGCAGGCGGATAGTGTTATCCTGATTCACCCGGCGCAGGAAGGACACGCCGGACTCCACGCCCTCGCTGTCCTCGCCCGGGACATTGATCCTTCTGCCGCCCTGCAGGCCGATAGCCACATAGAATGCCCGGTATCCCTGCTCGCGCAGCTGCTGGAGCGTGACATCCTTTCCGACCTCGACGCCGCAGCGGATCTCAGCGCCCATCTTCCGGATGATGCCGATCTCCGCCTCGACGACATCCTTCTCCAGGCGGAAGCTCGGAATGCCGTTCATCAGCATTCCCCCGGCTCTCTTCTCCTTCTCGAAGACCGTGACCGGATAGCCCTCCTCGCGCAGATAATATGCCGCGGTAAGGCCGGCCGGGCCGCCGCCGATAACGGCAATTCTATAGTCATCCCACTGCTTCCCCTCTGCATTTTCGCAGACCGGTATATACTGATCCGCCTCATTCATCTCGAGGCGGGCCAGGAACTTCTTGATCTCATCCACCGCGACCGGCTGATCAATCGTGCCTCTTGTGCAGGCATCCTCGCATCTGCGGTTGCAGACCGCGCCGCAGACTGCCGGGAACGGATTATCCTGGCGGATCAGCCGCAGGGCATCCTGATACCTGCCGTCCGCAGCCATCTGCACATAGCCCTGCACGGCGAGATGCGCCGGGCAGGCAGTCTTGCAGGGGCTTGTGCCGGTATCATAGCAGTTGATCTTGTTATGCTCGCGGTAGCCCTTATCCCACTTCTTCGGTCCCCATTCCACCTCATCCGGAAGCTCATGAAGCGGATAGGTCACCTTCGTGCCGTCCTTGCGGCAGAGCATCTGGCCGAGCTTTGCGGCACCCGACGGGCAGACCTCGACGCACTTGCCGCAGGCCACGCACTTCTGCTGATCCACGTGGGCGCGATAGGCGCTGCGGGACATGTTCGGCGTGTTGAACAGCTGCGAGGTGCGCAGCGCATAGCAGGATCCCGGCGAGCAGTTGCAGATGCCGACAATGCGGTTCTCGCCGTCAAGATTCGTGATCTGGTGAACGTAGCCCTTGCGCTCGGCTCTCCGGATAATCTCCATTGCCTGCTCGCGATTGATATAGTAGGCATCCTTGCCGGTCTCAACCAGGAACTCCGCGATATCGCCGACGCCGATGCACATGTGGCCCTCGATATCGCCGCAGCCCTCGCCCCGGACCGTCTGCGACTTGCGGCAGGCGCACATCATGGCGCAGAATCTGTCATACTTCTCGAGCCAGTGGCTGAGATGCTCCACGGATACCGACTGCGGCTCCGCCTCGATTGCCTTCTCGACCGGCACGACATGCATGCCGATGCCGGCGCCTCCCGGAGGCACCATGGCCGAGGTCATCTCCAGCGGCTCCTGCGGAACCAGGTTGAACATGGAGGCAACCTCAGGATGCTCCTCGACGAGCTTCGTGTTCATCATCATGTACTCGCCGGAGCCGACGACCCACTGCGGCACCAGGTACTGGAGATGATGGTCCGCATTGTCGCGGTTCTGCTCCATGATGCCGATCCAGAGCAGATGCTTCATCATCTTCTCCGTATCCTCGAGGCTCATGTGATTGCGCTCAGCGGCTTCCTTCATCGTATAGGGAACGCGTCTCTTCCTGAAGCTCAGCATGAATTTCACTTCATCCTTGGTCAGCAGGCGGTCCAGGATCCAGAAATCCACGTTGTTCTCCTTAATCCCTCCCGGCAGGCGGCGCGGTATGACATCGGTGATCATCGCTCCCAGTTTCCTGATCAGCCTTGCCTTCTCGGGGTCATCGCAGTGATAGTCCTCCTGCGGGTAGTCTCTCTCGTTCGTGAAAATATCCGGGCTTACATCTCTTGGCATTCTCATGGTCCTCCTGACTGCTTTAATATGGTCTCAGTCTACCACGATCCCGGCTATCGGTTTCTGCAAATTTGGGCCTGATGTTCATATAAACCCTCATTCAGCGCCATTCAGTGAGCTTCATGCATGCATATATACATGGAAGCGGAGAGCCCTTCCGCTCTCCGCCTCTGCATAATGCGTTTCCTCGTCCCGCCTCCATGCGATGATCCATGCACGCCTGCCAGGCACCGCGTTTCCGCCGGATCAGAAAAGAGGCGGCACCCCCACCAGGGGATGCCGCTCTGCATGCTAGAATTCCGATTCTTCCTTCGGGGGCTGAACCTTGACAGTGAAGTCAAAGTCCTCTGCCCTCAGCTCCTCGAGTTTCTCGCCTGGGTGGGCAACCAGGCGGCCGGACTGCCGCAGGATCGCATCCTCCACGACATTGCGGGCCAGGCGGCCGTTGCCGGCCTCCGCCGCATTGATCGACTGCACCTTGTCAAAGTATGCCTGCAGCGGCTGCCTTGCATCATCGGCAATGGCATAGCCCTTGCCCTTTGCAAGCAGATCCGCGATCTGCACCAGCTGCGTGCCGGTATAGTCCGGGAAGTCAATCATGTTCGGGAAGCGGGACTTCAGGCCGCTGTTGGCCTCGAGGAATCCCGACATCTCCTTCCGGTAGCCGGCCAGGATGACAATCAGGTCATCCCGGTGATCCTCCATGGCCTTGACGATGGTATCGATGCACTCCAGCCCGAAGGAATCATCCTTGCCCCGGTAAAGGGAATAAGCCTCATCGATGAACAGCACGCCGCCCAGCGCGGACTTGATGACATTCATGGTCAGCGGCGCGGTCTGGCCGACATACTGGGCAACGAGATCGCCTCTCGTCACCTCGACCAGCTGGCCCTGGCTCAGGGCTCCGATCGCCTTCATGTATCGGGAGATCAGGCGGGCAATCGTCGTCTTGCCGGTGCCCGGATTGCCGGTGAAGATCATGTGCTTCGAGATCTCGCTGGCCTTCATGCCCTGCTGCCTGCGCAGCTCCTGCATGCGGATATGATCCTGCAGGGAATGGATATAGGTCTTGACCTGGTCCAGGCCGACGATCTGATCCAGCTCCGCATTGACGGATGCGATCTCCTCGCTGCTGGTCTTCGAGCGGGTCAGGGAGAAGCTCTGTCCCTGCAGCTTTCCGACCACCTGGTCATTCTCCGCGGTCAGCACCGCGCAGGTGCCTGCCGGCAGCGTCTGCTGCAGCGCCTGCTGGCTCAGGCAGATGTAGAAATCGCTGAACAGCGCAGCCACAGCATCCGCGCCGTCCGCCTTGTCATAATGAGCGATGACCCAGTCCTTCAGGGCATCCTCGATCTTCACCTCGATCTTCAGATTGCCGTTGGCCTTCACGGAAAGATCATAGCCCTTGGCCTCGATGATCTCGCGCACGGCGTCCTCGCTCAGGGCCTGAAAGCTCACGGTATCGAGCACGTGATACAGGAAGTCCGCGCCGAACGCATCCTGCACGGCAGAGGTTCCCTTTGAGGTGACGAAGACCAGATACCTGCCGGCAGCGGACATGGAGTCCACCGCCTCCCTGACGAGACCGGTCTGGTTCTCGACCAGGATGCCCCGGTTCAGCACGTAGCGGCGGCTGAGAATCACGCTGCCCCTGCATACCAGGGAATCCACCATTCTCAGAAACGGCGCGAAGCCTGACTCGAAGTTCTCGAAGCAGACGACCATTGCCCTGCCGTTCAGGGCCTGATAGAGATCCTGCAGGAAGATCTGCTCCTGCGAGCCGCTCTGATAGAGGCTCATGTCAATGGTGCATACCTCATCGCTGCTGAGATAGCCGCTGTCCTTCAGCTCTCTGGCCAGCGCCGTGATGCAGGTATGCTTGCCGGAGCCCTTTGGCCCGGTGACGAGAATCACGTTCTCGGCCCGGCCTGCTTCCCGGCCGACCACGGAGGGACGGCGGAAGGCATTGCACAGCTGCCCGATCGCATCATCATTGCCGGCCAGCTGATCGATCAGCTTCTGCCGGATCTTCTCGAAGAGGGCGTTGACATCCGCCGGGGCGTGCGCCTTCGGCTGCTCCTCGGTCCTGCCGTAGTCCTTCTCGATCTCCTGCTGCAGCGCATCAACTTCCTCCGTGCTGACCGGAGCCGCGCCGGCATTGACGGTCTCCCGCAGGCGGCGGTCGGCATCCTCGGTCGCATTGCGCTGCGCATTCAGGCTCTCAAGATCCCTGCTCTGGCGCGTCAGCACATCCCGCAGCGCGTTCAGGGTCTCATCTGCGCTGCGCATGGTATCCGCATAGGTATCCTTCTTCTGGCTGCCGTTATCCGAAGTGCCTGTGGAAAGCTCTGCCTCCTCCGCGGAGGTGCGCTCATAGGCCCGCTTCTTGCCGAGCACTTCCTTCATGAGCCGCTCTTTTTCCTCTTCCCTGTCCTTGCGGTTCATGCGCCCTTTCCTTCTTCCTTTGCCTCATTTGAATCATTCTGCGCGGACAGGCTGCCCAGCGGATCATCCGCGGTCATGCCGTCCTTCTTCAGCACTGCCTCCAGCGTGGACATATCTGCAGACAGATTGATGAAGTCATTATCCGTCATGCCGGAGATGATCTTCTGCATGGCATCATTGACGAGCTTCAGCGTCCGCTTCAGGTTCTCCTGCGTCGAGGCGTAGGAAGGATCCGACTTGGCAAACTGCAGGTTGGAATACTGCTGCAGGATGCGGACCAGGATCGGCAGGTAATAGCTGTACAGCCGGGCGAGCTTGCTGCGGGATTCCGGGAACTTCTCCTCGTACTGCGCAATCTGCTTCAGCAGCGCCGTGCTCTGGTACAGCCCGTTGGAGATCTCCTCATCCGGGATATCATCATTCAGGCTGTTGATCGTATCAATGAAGTACTGGGCATTCTTGGTCTTCGGCGCTTCCTCTGCAGGCGCTTCCGGCGCCGCGGTCTCTGCCTCAGGCGCCTCCTCTTCTTCCTGCGTGCCCGGCGGAACGACTTCCGCATCCACGACGGTGCCGCGGCTGCGCTCCTGCTTTGCCATGGTAACCAGCGTGCTCATGAGAGAGCGATAGGCATCCGGATAGTGCCGGCGGAAATGATCCATCCGGCCGATCCGCTTGCCGCTGCGGTAGACATCAAGATTGTCCATGCCGTCATAGCCGGCCCCGTGCAGCACGAGATCCAGGCTGTCATTCATCTCCATGAGCCGCTTGTTGGAGAAATAGCGGCGCAGATAGGTATCGATCATGGTCAGGTCCTGGGAGCTCGGGCCGGGATTATCGCTGGTCCGCGTGGCATGCCCATAGGTATAGCCGGTGCCGGAGGACGCTCCGGCGCCGAAGCTCTCCTGCTCCTTCGAGGCCTTGATTGCCCTGGTCATGAAGAAGATCGCTGCCGCGGTGATCAGCACCAGCGGCAGCCAGCTTCCGGAGCCGATAAACATCATGAATATGAAGAGGACCCACAGTCCTCCATAGGGATTTCTACGATTCATCACTATCTACCTCACGGCCCGATTATAGCATAGAAAAGGCCTGCAACATGCAGGCCCTGACTTGTTTCAGAGGTTTCCTTTACTCGGCTGCGGCAGTCTTGTCAGCAGGCGCTTCCGCCGGTGCTTCCCCGGTCTTTGCCGGTGCTTCCTCATGGCTCATCTGATCCGCCTGCTCGCGGCTCATGCGCCACATCTCGCTGAAGCTCAGGAAGGAGATCTCATCTGCATTCAGCTTTGCCTGATTGCGCTGCTTCTTGACATTTCCCTCATGAACCGTGTTGAGAATGTTCTTGTTGACCATGTACTGCACATAGAGCACCTTCTTCAGCAGGAACCAGTTGATCACATACTGATAGATCAGTGCCTGGCGCTCTTCTCCCGGCAGCGCCGCCAGCTGCTCCGGCGCATCCTCGCGGATCTTTCCGGCTGCCTCGACGGCATCCTTCTTCAGATCCTCATATGTGGTGAAGTGACGGCGGTCAATTGCCCGCTGCAGCGCGCCTGCCTTCATCTTGAACAGGCGGTCATACGCATCGACGATATCCTTGGCTTCCTCAAAGCTGACGGCGACGATCTCGTTCTTGCAGTTGATGAACTCGCTTCCCGGCTCCGTCATGCAGTAGTAATAGCCCTTGGCATAGATATAGCTGTACCTGGAATACGGAACGACGAGCAGCGCCCGCTCCTCCGTCTCCTTCGCAACATAGAGCAGATAAGGATAAACCATCGGCTTTCCGCTGAGCTTGAAGATATCCTTGTAGCGGATGATCTGATTGGAGATCGCATTCTGATTGATCTCTGAGCCGAGATTCACGCAGATCTTTGTGTCAGGCTCCTTCCCCAGGATTTCCGTAAAGGCATTCTTCAGTACCGGCTCAAGCTCTGCCTCCATGTTCAGGTAATCTTCGAGATACCCGTTGAATGTGCAGTCGCTCCCCTGTTTGCGGCTGTCAAGCTTTCCTTCCAAAATCGTGCAAATAGCCATTGTCCCCTCCGTAGTAATCATACCGTTTACTTAACAAGTTCATTATACCCATTTCAGGATTGAATTGCTGGTATTTCACGCCATAACGCTGCTATCTGTAGCATCATTTTTCATTCAGTACCCTTCTTTATGGGCGAAACAGGCCGTTTTGCGTATTTATCGCGCTTAATTGATATCCGCCTTTCCGGCTTTTCATATCAGATCCCCTGGAAATCCCTGCCTGTGTCCCGATGCAGGAGTCACGAATTTCTCTTTTTCTGTCATCAGTCAAGCCGGATCACCGCTGTCAGAGAACGATGGTAAACTATTGGCAGAGGAGATTCCATGAAAACCATACTTTGTTCCAGCGATCAGAAGGAGCGGATCTATCATCAGCTCGCATCCGGAAGCGGCGCGGCAGCCGATATCAGCCTCGTCACCGTCAGCCAGCTGCTGCGCCTCGATACCCGTGAGGACCGCGAGGCGGCTCTTCTGGCCGGGGCGCATGCCCTGCAGAAGATCTCCGCGGACTGCCCGATCTACCGCGATATGTTCATCTATCCTGCCTTCCTGGAGGAGATCCTTTCCTTTGCAAGAGAATGCGCGCTGTGGCGCATCGCGCCTGCCAGCCTGCCTGCGGATACGCCGGCCGAGCTGGAGCTGCAGCAGATCCTGAAGACCGTGCTCAGCCTGCCGCTGGAGGAGAAGGAGATCGCCGCGCGCTATGATGAGCTGCTGCAGAAGGCCGCAGCGCTTGAGAATCTTTCCTTGAGCGATCTCTTCGAGACCGATCCGTTCCGCCGTAAGTTCCTGAGGGATCTCAGGGCTCTGCGGCCGGATCTGCCCTGCCTGCAGGAGGACCGCCTGCCGGGAAGCTCCATCCTTTATTACGCCCAGAGCCCGCGCCAGGAAATCGAGGCCTGTGCCCAGCATATCATTGCGGATCAGCAGCCCTGCACGGTCGTTCTGGCCGGCTATGAAGCCCAGCTGCCGGTGCTGCGGCAGGTATTCCGCCGCTATGGCATTCCCTTCTCGGCCTTCCGCGTGCCGCTGATCGCGGAGACGCCGGCTGTCTATGCCGCGCTGGCCCGCTATGCCCTGCAGCCCGGCCGCCTGGCGCTGCTGCAGATCCTGCAGCAGGATGCGCTGCCGGCCTGCTGCCCGGATGATCTGCTTGCCTTCCTGCAGGATGCGCAGGATCCCTCCCGCCCTGCCTGCAGCGATGCGCTCTCATCTGATCTTCTGGCAGCTGAGAAGAAGCGCACCGCCCGCCTGGAGGCGCGCGCTGACCGCTACTTCCGCGCGGTGGAGGAAGATCTCAGGACACTGCGCGAGGCCGGCAATCCCCAGGCCGCGCTGCAGGCAGCCTTTGCCGTTCTGCAGAGAAATCCATGCCTGAAGCAGCCTGGCGAGCTTTCGGCTGCGCTTTCCATCCGCTCGCTGCTGAGCCATGCAATGTCACTGATCGATACGCCGCAGGATGCGGAATTCCTGATCCGCCGGATCGAGGGCATGAAGGTCTCCATCGCGGATCCGCTCTCGCTCTTCTGCACTGTCACGGACCTCACGCACCCGGCTCCGGCCGCTGCCGTCACCTATCTGCTCGGCTGCTCCGGCCGCCAGTATCCCGGCATTCCGGTCCGCAAGGGGCTCTTTGACGAGGCGTATGTCAGCCGCATCGCCGGCTATCCGTCGCTTGCCGAGCGGCATGATGCCTATCTCGAGCAGCTGCAGTGGGTCTTCCGCCGCAGCGATCAGCTGATCTGCTCCTATGCCACCAATGACTATCAGGGCCGCGAGATCCAGCTGGCCTTTGCCATCGATTCCCGCTTCGCTGCGCCTGGCGGCAGGCGGAGCGAGGCACCCTGGCCGCTGGCCGTGACCGCGCCTGCCCGCATGAGCGAGCACCGCCTGGACCCGGCGCTTGCAAGAGCGCTCTTCACTGCCCCTGACGGCGAGATCCACAGCTCCATCTCCTCGATCGAGCGCTGGTTCCTGTGCCCCTACTCCTATTTCCTGCAGTCCGGGCTCAAGGCCCGCGCGCCGCAGATCCCGGCGCTGGACAGCAGCACGATCGGAACATTCCAGCATGCCTTTCTCCAGCATGCTGTCAGCGCCAGAGGCAAGGACTATCCGGGATTCCCGGAGGATATCCATGCCTTCATGGAGCCGCTGTTTGCCGAGATGGCCCGGCGGTATCCGCTTGATGCGGCCCGGCTCCGCCTGAGCCGCGAGCGGCTGGAGGACAGCCTGCGCACCTCGCTTGCCGTGCTGAAGGAAGCCGAGGCCTCCACGATCTTCCGTCCCGCTGCCGCCGAGCAGCCCTTTGCGCATCAGATCGTGCCGGGCGTCGAGCTGCATGGCGTCATTGACCGCCTGGATACCTCGAACGGCACCTTCCGTATTCTTGACTACAAGTCCTCGGAGCATACGCTCTCGGAGAGCAGGATCAAGGCTGGCCTGCAGCTGCAGCTGCTGTCATATCTCATGGCGGCTGCCGCGGAGCAGGGCATGAAGCCGGCCGGCGCCTACTACATCTCGCTGCGCGATGCGGCCGCGGAGGATGCGGCTGCCGAGACCCGCACCACCGGCTTTGCGGAGGCAGAGGGCACCGGCGATCCCGCTGCCCTGCAGGAGAAGTTCCTGGAGAAGCGGCGCCTTTCGGGCTGGGCCTTTGAGGTGCCTGAGGATTCCATCGCAGATTACAGCCGCTGCTTCACGCCGGCAAAGCGCTATTACTTCGAGGAGATCAGATCCTGCATGGAGGCGCTCTACCGCTATTTCGCAGAGCAGCTGCTGAGCGGTTCCATCGCGGTCGATCCGGTGGATACTGCCTGTGACTTCTGCGACTACCGGCCGATCTGCCGGTTCGCCGGCAGCCCGCGCAAGTCCGCTGCCCGCATCGATGCGGAGAAGTTCAGCAGCGAGACCCTGAAGGACAGGAAGGAGGAGAGCTGACATGGCAGGAATGAAGATGGATCCCCAGCAGGATGCGGCCGTCAATACCGTCGGCTCGGATATCCTGGTTTCCGCCTCTGCCGGCGCCGGCAAGACCCGCGTCCTGATCGAGCGCCTCATCAAGCGCTGCGTGCAGGACCGCGTTCCGCTCGACCGGATTCTCGCTGTCACCTTCACGCAGGCGGCAGCCGCCGAGATGAAGAACCGGGCAGCCCGGCGCCTGCAGGAATGCCTGCAGGCTTCCTCAGACAGAGAAGAGCAGCAATGGCTCCAGCAGCAGATCATCCTGCTCGACAGCGCCGATATCACGACGATCGATGCCTACTGCCTCAGCCTGATCCAGAAGCACTACAGCGTGATCGGCCTCGATCCCGCCATGGCATCCAATATTCTCGATGACGGCATGCATGATCAGTATCTCCGCGAGGCCTTCCGGACCGTGCTTGCGGAAGCGGAGGCAGCTCAGCCGGAAGAGCTGCGCAGAGCGCTGGAGATTTGCGCGCCTCACAGCGAGGACTACGATACGCTGCTGAGCGTGCTCACCGCAGTCATCAGCCATGCGGATTCCAGCATCAGCCCCGATGCGTGGTTTCATGATGCCCGCGTCTCTGCCGGCAGGATCCGCCGGCTGGAGGATCTGCCCGGCCCGCTGCTTGATGCCTTCTATGACGACCTGCAGCTGCGCTATGACACCTGCCTGGAGGACTTCGCTGACATGGAGCAGGCAGCTCAGGAATCGGAGAAGCTCATGAAGAAATCCGCTGACCTGAAGGCTGCCGGCAATCTGCTGAAAGGCTGCGCGCCGTTTCTGTCCCAGCGCAGCTATGACATGTTCCGCACCGCCTTCTTCGCCTTCGGCGAGCAGGCAAAGACGCCGAGCGACGGCAGCCAGAAGACATACATGGATGCCCGCAAGGCGCTGTTTGCGCATGCCGGCGCGCTGGCGGAGCAGCTGTATGACAGCGCGCTGCTCGTCAGCGACCACAATGATCTCGTGCCGCTGTCCCTGCTTCTGCTGGATCTTGCGGAGCGGACGCGCACAGAGTTCCTGGCCGTCAAGCGCTCGCATGCCTGCATGGACTTTGCCGACATGGAGCGGTTCGCCCTGGAGATCCTGGAAAAGAACGATGGCGCCGTGGCGCGCATCCTGCAGAATTCCCTCGACGAGGTGATGGTTGATGAGTTCCAGGATACCTCGCTGCTGCAGAACCTGATCATCACGAGGCTGGCAAGGCCCGGAACCGTATTCCGGGTAGGTGATGTCAAGCAGTCCATCTACCGCTTCCGCCAGGCAAAGCCGGCGCTGATGCGCGGCCTCATGCAGGATGCCTCCGTGCGCCAGATCACGCTGGAGCATAACTACCGCTCGAAGGAGAATGTCGTCTCCTGCTGCAATGCGCTCTTCAGCCGGCTCATGAACGTGCCCGGCTGCGCGGACCGCTATGAGACAAGGGATATCGTCTCCATCGGCACCGACCGCCAGAAGCTCAGCGCGCCGCAGCCGATCCAGATGGTCCTGCTCTCGGCTCCCTCAGATGAGAAGGAGGATCAGGGCGCTGCCGCTGCCCGCATGCGCAAGGCTGACTGGATCTCCGGCGAGATCCTGCGCCTTGTCCGCGAGCAGGGATACAGCTATGAGGACGTCGCCGTGCTGGTCCGCAGCCATCATGACAAGGGCGTGCTGAGAGAGTCCTTTGACCGCTACGGCATTCCCTATGATATCGATGCCCGCGAGGGCTTCTTCCGATCGCCGCTCTGCCAGACGATTCTCGGCATCCTGCACGCGATGATCGACCCGAATGACCCGATTGCGCTGCTCACCGTGCTCACCTCGCCATTCTGCGGTCTGAGCGACGCGGAGCTTGCCGGGATGAAGATAAGGCATGCAAGCATGCATGAGGCAGTCGCTGCCGAGCATCCGGAGCTGCTGCAGGAGCTGCAGGAGCTGCGGGCAATCGCCCGCGGGCAGGGCCTTGCGGCCATGCTCAGCGAGATTGCCTGCCGCCATTCCTTCTATGAGGCGCTGGATGAGGGCCAGAAGGCCAACTTCGACTTTCTCTTCGAGAAGGCCGTCAAACTGGAGGAGACCTCGCGCAGCGTGCATGATCTCGCGGCGATGATGGAGGCTTCCGAGCAGGAATCCTCCTCAGAGGCGATTACCCGCGGCCGCGATGACAAGGTCGTCACGGTCACGACCATTCACCAGTCAAAGGGTCTCCAGTACCGGGCTGTCTTCCTCTGGGGAACCGGCCAGAATCTCGCCCAGGAGAATCGCGATCCAGTGCTCGTGGACGATGACCTGTTTCTCGGCATCCGCCATGTCGATCTGCCATGGCATACGGTCCGCACCACCGTGGACCGCATCGCGGTCGCCGGGAAGCAGAACCGGGAGGATCTTGAGGAATTCACCCGCCTGCTCTATGTCGCGCTGACACGGGCAGAGGAGCGCCTGTATCTCGTGGATTCCGAGGATTCCATGCGGGCAGAGCGCCCGGCTGTGACCCTGCCGGTCCTGAATGCGCGCAAGGGCCTTACCGGGCTGGTGCTGGCGGCGATGAATGACGTTCCGGATCTCTTCGAGATCCATCACCTGCTCCCGCAGGCCGTGACCAAGGCACCGCCGCTGCCTTCCCGCTATGTGAAGGCACTGCCGCGCTATGCCGGGCCGCAGATGATCCTGCCGCCGGTCATGACGCCGAGCGAGACCGAGATGACATTCCTGCCGGACCTGGATCCGGCCTCAGACGATGGCGGCAAGCGCCACGGCACCCTCATGCATGAGGCGCTGGCTGCTCTGCCGGACCGTCTCTGGACCGCGGCTGATCTCGAGCCGCTTGAGCTCTCCGCCGCCGACCGCGGGCACATTCTCGCCTTCGGCAGCTCCGATCTGTACCGCGAGGCTCTGGGCATGGAGATCCATCATGAATTCCCGTTCTATATCGAGACCGACCGCCTGCGCATGCATGGCGCCATGGACTTCGTCGCGGTCTCGGAAAGCCAGGTCCTGCTGATCGACTACAAGACGGACAGCGTGCCGCCTGCGGAGATTGCCCGCCGCTACCGGGACCAGCTGAATGCCTACCGGCAGGCGCTGCAGATCCTGTATCCGGATCACGAGATCCGTGTCTATGCATGGAGCCTTCATGCGAATGATTCCGTGCTGATCACACCGTGACTTCTTATCATCCAGCTTTCATCTATCTATAATGGAAATCATCCAGACAGGGGGATATCAGCTATGAACAGCAATACGATTACGCGCACGCAGCTTGCCGGCATGTTTGACCACACCTTCCTCAAGGCCTATGCCGAGGAGGCAGACTTCGAGCGGCTGTGCCGCGAGGCAGAAGAGAACGGGTTCGCCATGGTCGCCATCAACTCGGCGCCGGTCAGCCTGTGCAGGCGTCTGCTCAAGGGCTCTGCCGTCCATGTCGGCGCCGCCATCTCCTTCCCGCTCGGCCAGATGCCGCTTGCGGTAAAGGCCTTCGAGACCGAGAACGCGATAGCCGAGGGCGCGGACGAGATTGACTACGTGCTCAATATCGGCGAGCTGCGGATGGGGCATCTTGACTATATCCGCAGGGAGATGGAGACCATCACAGGCATCTGCCGCGGGCATCATGTGCTCTGCAAGGTCATCTTCGAGAACTGCTACCTCACGAAGGACCAGATCAGGGCCGCCGCAGAGATTGCCCGCGAGGTAAGGCCCGACTTCATCAAGACCAGCACCGGCTTCGGTACCGGCGGCGCATCCGTCGAGGATGTAAGGCTCATGAAGGAGACTGTCGGCGATGCCGTCCGGGTCAAGGCTGCCGGAGGCATCAGCGACTGGAAGACCTGCGCCGCCATGATCGATGCCGGCGCCGAGCGCATCGGCACCAGCCACAGCCTCGACATCCTGAGAGAATTCGACGAGGCACGCGCAGGCAGGTAATCCGCTTCACGGCAGCGCATTGAAAGGATGGCGGAAACCGCCATCCTTTTTACATGCATGCATCGTCGCTGTCTTCAGATCGTCTCTGCCCGCACGAACTGGCTCTGCCAGAGATGCGCGTAGAAGCCGCCCGCTGCCAGCAGCTGCTCATGCGTTCCCTTCTCCACGATATCTCCTCTGTCCATGACCAGGATCAGATCGGCATCGCGGATCGTGGAAAGCCGGTGGGCAATCGTGAAGGACGTGCGTCCCTCTGTCAGCTTCTTCAGCGCCTGCTGCACCATCTGCTCGGTGCGGGTATCGACGGAAGAGGTTGCCTCATCGAGAATCAGCAGCGGCTGATCCGCCACCATGGCGCGGGCAATGGTCAGCAGCTGTCTCTGCCCGGCGGAGAGATTGGAGTCATCCTTCAGCACGGTATCATAGCCATCCGGCAGCGAGGCAATGAAGGAATCCAGGCCGACTGCCCTGCAGGCATCCTCCACTTCCCGGTCGGAGACATCCGGCTTGGAATAGATGATGTTATTGCGGATCGTGTCCTCGAAGATCCAGGTATCCTGCAGCACCATGCCGAACATCCGGTGGACATTCCCGCGGGTGATCGCGGAGATATCCATGCCGTCGATCAGGATGCGGCCGCCGTTGAGCTCATAGAACCGCATGAGCAGATTCACGATCGTGGTCTTGCCGGCGCCGGTCGGGCCGACGATGGCTACCTGCTGCCCCGGCTGCACTTCCACGGAGAAGTCATGGATGATCGTATGATCCGGCACATAGCCGAACTTCACGTGATCAAAGATGACATGGCCGCGGTCCGGGCGGAAGTCTTTCTGCTTGCGGGACTCCTCTGCCATCTCCGGCTCCTGCAGGAAGGCGAGCACGCGCTCGCCGGCCGCCGCGGCCGACTGCATGCTGGTGGCTGCCTGCGCAACCTGGCCGAGCGGCTGCGTGAACAGCTTGACATAGACGATGAAGGCAACGATCGTGCCGAAGGTAATGCGGCCCCTGCTGGCCAGCAGGGCGCCGACGACGCATACCGCCACATAGCCGAAGTTGCCCACGAACTCCATGACCGGCATCATGATGCCGGAGAGGAACTGGCTCTTCCAGCTGTTCTCAAACAGCCTTTCATTCAGCTCCCCGAACTTCTCGCGGCCCTCCTGCTCGCCATTGCAGGCCTTCACGATCGGATGCGCCGCGAAGATCTCCTCGATATGGCCGTTGATCTGGCCGAGGTAGTAGGAGTTGCCGGAGAAATACTTCTGCGAGTGCCTGATGATCTCGCTCATCAGCAGGAAGCCGCCGAGGCTGGCCGCAATCGCGATGGCCGCCATCTCCGCATTCGTCCGGAACATCAGGACCGCGGAGCCGGCGAAGAGCGTGACCGCGGAGACAATCTCCGCCATCGACATGCGCATCGCATCGGTAATCGTATCGACATCATTGGTCACTCTGGAGATCAGATCGCCGAAATTCTGCGAGTCAAATCGGGAGAGCGGAATCCGGTTCAGCTTGTGCGAGATATCCTCGCGCATGGAATAGCCCATCTTCTGCGACAGCGATACCATCAGGAAGCTCTGCAGATAGGTGAGCAGGAAGCTGATGACATACAGGGTGACAAGATTCAGCCCGATCCGCTGCACCTCGCCAAGATCCACGGAGCCGCTGGTGAGGCCGTCGCTGATCAGGTCCGTGATCGCGCTCAGCCTGTCCGGCCCGAGCAGCGAGAACACTGCCCCGCCGATGGAGAATGCCATGGCGCCGATCAGATAGGCCTGATATCTCTGCCCGTATCCCATCAGCATCTTCCAGGCATTGCGGAAATCCTTCGGCTTCTCCATGGCCTTGTCGCGCATGCCGCCCATATGGGTCTTCATATTCACGGAACCAAGCTCATAGTCTTCCTTAGCCATGCTATGCCAGTTCCTCCTGGGAGAGCTGCGTGCGCGCAATCTCCTGATAGACGCTGCAGCTCTTCATCAGCTGCGCGTGCGTTCCCTCGCCGACAATCCTGCCGCGGTCCAGCACCAGGATCCGGTCCGCATCGCGGATCGTCCCGATGCGCTGGGCAACCAGGATCGTCGTGATGCCTGCTGTCTCCCGCCGGAGCGCCTGTCGGAGCGCGCGGTCTGTCTCATAGTCCAGCGCTGAGAAGCTGTCATCAAATACATAGATCTCCGGCTTCCAGGCAACTGCCCTGGCAATGGAGAGACGCTGCTTCTGGCCGCCGGATACATTCGTGCCGCCTCTCGAGATCGAGGCATCCAGCCCGCCGTCCATCTCGCTGACAAAGGAGGAGGCCTGCGCGATCTCCAGCGCTCTGCGAACGCCTTCCTCGCCTGGCTTGCCTCTGCCGTTATCGCCGTATTCCACATTGGACCGCACAGTGCCGGTCAGCAGGATTGCCCGCTGGGATGCGTAGCCGATCCGGTCATGCAGATCAGCGAGCTTCATCTTTCGTATATCAGCCCCGTCCAGCAGCACCTCGCCGCTGCCGGCATCATACAGGCGCGGAATCAGGCTGACCAGCGTGGACTTGCCGGAGCCCGTGGCACCGATGATAGCCACGGTGCTGCCAGGCTCTGCCGTGAAGGAGATGTCATGCAGGACATTCTCGCGGGCCCCCGGATAGCAGAAGCTGACATGCCGGAATTCCAGCTTTCCGCTGCCATGCATCTCGGCGCCGCTGCCGTCCTTAACATCTGTCTCCCTGTCCAGTACCTGCAGGATGCGCTCTGCGGAGACCGCTGCCCGGGGATACTGATTGAATGCCATGTTCATGTCCATGAAGGCCTGGATCAGGATAGCCGCATAGGAGGTATAGACGATCATGTCCGAGAAGATCGCCAGTCTCATGCCGGCATCCGCCTGAACGATCAGCGAGGCGCCGACGACGTAGATGCCGACCATGAGCAGGTTGTTGACCAGCTTGATCACCGGCCTCATGAAGCTCATGGCATGATGCGCCTTGCGCTCATTGACGGTCAGCACCGTATCCGCCTGCTCGAACTTCTGCTCCTGATACTGCTCGGCATTATAGGCGCGGATCACGCGGATGCCGGTCAGGTTCTCGCGCAGATCGCGGCTGAGATCATCCGTGAATGCCTGCCGCTTCCGCAGGCGCGGATGCGCATACAGCGTCATGAACAGGATCACGCCGGACATGACCGCCACGGCTGCAACCGTCATGACTGTCCACTTCCAGCTGCTGCCGCTGAGCTTGATCAGCGCCCAGACCACCATGAACGGCGCCTTGACCATATGCTGCAGTCCCTTGGAAAGAAAGTTCTGGATCTGCGTGACATCATTGGTCGTGCGGGTGATCAGCGAGGCTGTGGAGAACTCGTCGATCTCGCCCATGGAGAAGGACTCGACATGATCATAGAGGTCAGCCCGCAGCTCCCTGGAGAAGGAGGAGGCCAGCCGCATGGAGAACCAGCTTGCGATAATGGCTGAGGCAATGGCGCCGCCTGCGCATGCAAGCATCCAGCCGCCGTTGGCATAGATCTCGCTCATCGGGCTGTCCGGCGTCTTGACCAGGCGCGTGATTGCCTGCATGTAATCCGGAATCTTCAGGCTGAAGCCGACCTGCGCGGCAATGAATACCATGCCCGCGATGAACAGCAGCCAGTCCCGCCTGTGCAGGCGGGAGAGCATCCTAGTCATTGCCGGCCCGCTGGACTTTGTCCAGCAGGCGGGAAAGCTCTTCCTTCTCGGATGAATCAAGACAGCTGAAATACTGCTCCGCCGCGCGTCTGCGCAGGCTGTGGAGCAGATTGCCCATTTCCCTGCCGGCAGAAGTCAGATGAACCACCTGAATCCGACGGTCCGAGTCGCTGCGGGTCCGCTCGATGAAGCCGGCCCGCTCCAGGCGGTCAAGCGCCGAGGTCAGCGACTGCGGCCGCACCTCGAGCCGCTCCGCCAGCTCCTTCTGCTGCAGATCTCCATCCCGGATCAGCGTATGCAGCATCCGGCCATAGCCGAGCATGTCCTTATCCGTCAGCTGCGAATCCTCCATCGCAATCCGATGAAACAGCCTTCGATACGTTCCCTGTGCATGATTCAGGGCATGAAGCAGATCCAGATCATCCATTCCCATCACTCTTTTCTTAAGGTATCTTATATTAAGATATCTTAATATTATGCACTGCTCATTCATATGTCAATTAAAAAAGAGCCCGGCTTCATGCCAGGCTCAGATTCATTCCGCTTCCTGCTCTGCTCCGATCAGCTTGATCAGAAGCGCATCCAGCGTCTTCTTCTCCGCTTCGCTGAGGGTCTCAAACAGCTTCCCGATCCGGGCGCTGCGCTCATCCTCGACCTCTGCTGCCCGGGCGGCTCCCTTCTCAGTCAGCATCAGCAGCGTTGCCCGGCGATCGGCCGGATCGGTCCGGCGCTCCAGATATCCGTCATCCTCCAGCTTGTCGATCAGCTCGGAGACCGAGGACGGATTGATCCGCATCTGCTCTGAGATCTCCTTCTGGTGAATGCCTTCCGGCTTCCTCGCCACCAGCATCAGCACGAACTCTCTCGACAGCGGCGGCCGCATCATTCCCGGCCCGTGTCCTTCCGGCCCGCGCGGACCCCTGAATTCCGGAGGCACCTGCGGTCCATGGCCCATGAACCGCATGCCCGGCAGCTCCGGTCCAGGTCCCATGCCCATCCGCTCCGGCGGCATGCAATCCGGTCCCGGCTCCTGCGGGCCGTGCAGCTGATGCATCTGATTGCGCGCTCTCCTCGCTGCCGTCATCAGATGGCAGAACAATTCATCATCCATATTCTCACTCATATGCTGTTCTCCTTTATTTATTTTGGTACCGAAGTAATTATACCATCCGGCTGTGAGAAATGTGCAGTCAATCATCAGAATCTTTTACAGGCGGAAGATTCCGCAGCAATCCAGACCATTCTGCCTGTGCTCCATTTTGTTACAAGAGCGGAACCTCTTGATCATTCTGTTACAAAAAGCCGCTCATTGCGGCCTGCCGCAGAGATTCCGCCTAATATAGAGAAGCGTAAGGCACAGATGCAAATGATTCCCCTGTGCAGGAATCAATCGATGGGAAGCCTGTGATCATCGGAGAAAAGGAATGGACCTGGCGAGAATTGAGATTATCAATGAGGAAGAAGCAGAAGGAGCTATCAGGAATGATCGCACCTCCCGAGTCCCCCGAATCATGACGCCTGAGTGCTTTTCGCTGGCGCTTGAGCAGATCAGCCTCTATACGAATCAGATCATTCTCTTCGGGCATGGAGATCCTCTTCTCCATCCTCAGTTCATAGAATTGATGAATATCTGCTATCAGCAGCAGATGCAGGTGCATGTGATCACGGATGGGATTCACAGGAAGGGCCTTCCCTGCCTGCTGTTCTTTCCGCAGATCCATGAGCTGACATTTGATCTCAGAAGGATCGACCGCGAAAGGATCAACTATCAGGAGCATATTGATGCCGTGCTGGCCCTGTGCGAGGCGGCTTCGGGCTTAAACTATCCCAGATGCACCATCCTGTTCAGCAAGACAGATGTAAGAAGAAAGCCGGCCACCAGCTTCATGCTCAACCATATCGGGCAGTACGGAACGCCCAGATTCATTTCCGACGCGGCCGGATTCAAGATCATGGAGAATGTCTACGTCAGGCTGGAGGAAGACGCAGAGGCACAGGCCGGAGCATCTGCAGCGAGCGCCTGCAGCAGCTGCAGGGAAATGATCACTATCCTGTCAAACGGCATCGTCACGCCCTGCGGCCATGATGATGAAGGGCACATCAGCCTGGGCAATATCAACATTGCACCATTGAAGACAATCCTGCGCTCCGGGCGAAGGACAAAGATGGTCAGGGACTTTGATCAGGGAATCATCCGCGAGCAGTACTGCATGGAATGCCGGTTCAGGAAATGAGCCAGTGCCTTCCGCTTTCTCGATGAGCAGAAATTCAGCAGCGTCTTCTCTGCCGGAATGCCTGGCGGAGCGCCGCCAGGCAGAAAGAAAGGCTGACGCCCTTGAGGAGCTGTCAGCCTTCCATTTTTTCTGTCCTTCCATGCGTCTTGAAGCGCAGGATCCTGATATCCTCAGGATTCCTTGAGAAGACTTCTGGTCTTCCACTTGCCGCTCATAAAGTAGATATAGCAGAGCAGGCCGGTCAGCACTCTTGCAAGCGCAGTGCCCCACCAGTAGGACAGATAATCTGCATGGAAGACATTCAGGAAGATCAGGCTGATGCCGATGCGGCATACATATCCATCGAGGATGCCCAGCACAAATCCGAGCTCTACATAGCCGCAGCCGGTAACCATGGATTGAAACGTGCTCGTGATCGCCGTCATGATAAAGTGGATGCAGATAATATGCATATAGGTAATGCCAAGCTGTATGACATCCTGATCCGTCGTGAACAGGCGGAATGCCTGGGCGGGAACCAGCCAGCAGATGGCTACGCAGGCTGCCGCAATGATCAGGCAGACCTTCAGCGTGCTCCAGACGACATCCTTTGCACGATCGAAGTTTCTGGCTCCGAGACACTGCCCGATCATCGCGCCGCATGCAGTGTCGATTCCCTGGACAAACACCTCCATGAACTTCTGGATCTTGTTTCCAACCGAATTCGTTCCGGAGATGATCATCCCGTATGCATTGAGATTCGCATTCACCCAGAGCATCGAGAACCTGACGAGCATGGAGCGGGCAACCTGGGGAATTGCCAGCTTGAATATGATCTTTGAAATTTCCCCATCAATCTTCAGGAAGTTCCTGTTGATCTCGAGATCAAAATGCTCCCGGCTCCGGTAGATGAATATTGCCGCAGCAGCGAAGGAGCCGATCTGCGAGAAGACCGTTGCCAGTGCAGTTCCGGCAGCATCCCAGTGAAATGCCGCCACAAACACGACATCCAGAACAACATTGATGGCAGCCGCAATGCAGATGAACAGAAGGGGACGTTTGGATTCGCCCAGCCCTCTCAGAATTCCGACAATGGCGTTATATCCGAAAATGAACGGCAGTCCTGCCATGGTAATGAGCAGATAGCTCTGTGCAGAGGAGAATGCCTCCTGCGGGCAGTTCAGCCAGCCCAGAATCTGCCTGTTCAGGATAATGATGACAACCATCACGCCAATGGAAATCAGTGTCATCAGCATCAGCAGCGTGCTGATCGTCTTCTTGATGGTTTCTTTCCTTCCGGCCCCGAACAGCTGGGCAATATAGATCTGCCCTGCCATGGAGAACCCCATGGCAACCGGCGTTGCGAGATCTGACATCTCGCCGCCGATCGATACCCCAACGGTTCCCACATTGCCGACAAACTGGCCGATGACAATCATGTCCACCAGGGAATACAGCTGCTGAATCACATTGGTCAATACAATCGGGATGGCAAAGCTGAGAAGCACCGGCATGATCGGTCCTTCCACCAGATTTGTCCCGACGCTCTTCTTATCGCCCGCTGTCGTATTGCATTCCTTCTTTCTTTTCCCGAGGACAGAATGAATCAGAAGCAGCTTCGCAAATCCCCGGAAAGGAGAATCACTCTGTCTATTTCCTTTATATGCTAGCAGTAAAACAGCCATCCAAATTTTCAGCAACCATCGTATGATTCATCCAATTCCTCATAACTTCGCGGCTCTGCGCACGCCTGAAATTTCATCGCCGCATGCTGCAGATGCGCAGCTCCTCATTTCCGCCTGATAAAAAGGCCGGTTCGCTTCAGGACCGGCCGCTTCTCATTCAGGGCAGATCACGGCTTGCTGATCTGGCTCTTATATACTCTGTCCAGGGAATACTTGATCGCCGTGCCCTGCTGAATATACTTCATGCATGTCTTCTCCCTGTGATCGCCGAGATCCCGCTCCCTGATCTCATCACAGCGGCTTGGATCGGCAAGAATGTGCTCGCACGCATCCAGATGATATTTAATGATCACGTTTGTCTGATCCAGAGGCGCGTGCCCGAAGAACACGCCGTCATATTCATCATGCCTGCTCCAGACAGCCCTGAAGCAGTCCCGCAGCGCCTCTACTGTGCAGTTCTCCGGCTTCGGCTCACCCGGCAGGGGACGGCCGATGCCTGTCACATCGCCGCAGATCAGCACCCTGTTCGCTCTGTCCAGATAGCCGGACTGGCCGACAGAATGCCCGACGAGCGGAATCAGCTCCACCTCATATCCCCGGCCAAGATCAAACACATGGTTGGCCGGAACGCCTTCGATCCTGTATTCCTTCCACGGAATAATGTCATTGACATCAAAATCCGCATAGATTCCCTTTCCCGTCTCGCGGTCATAAAGATAATCCCAGATATGCGGGTTGTTCTTCGTCTGCAGCTCAAAGACTTCATCTTCATTGCAGTAGACCGTATCAAACTGCGCGTTGCCATAGCAATGATCGAAATGATAGTGCGTATTGGCAACAATCAGGGGCTTTCCCCCTGTCAGCTTCTCCGCCAGGCCCTTCAGATTGCCGACGCCGAATCCAGTATCTATCAGCATTGCCTTCTCCGGCCCGCTGATCAGATACATCCAGACATCGCCGGCGCCGTCAAAGGACTCCTGATAGATTGCCCACATGTTATCCCGACACCTGAAGACTTCTACATATGGGTCAATCTCCGGATAGAATTCCTTGAGCGTGCTGAACTCCCGAAGGATCTTCATATACGACCAGCGGATCGGATGCTCTTCCTCCCACACGATCTTATGAGATTTCAGCTCAGACTTAATATATCGATTTGGCACTGTATTGTGGATATTTCCAGGCATATTTCTCTTCTCCGCTTTCTTTACATCGGAAGATCTTTCACTGAGATGATCTGCACATCATGTTCCCTGCACCAGGCCATGATCTTCGGCGATGTCACCATGGCAAGATCCTGAAATCTGTTCCAGGTGTAGCGGGAATATGCAAACAGCTGCCTGTCCAGATAGCCGCAGTGAGAAGGTATGAATGCATACTCAAGGTCCCTGTTCTCCTCAAGCAGCTCCAGCATCTCTGCCTCCATGTCGCGGTTCTGCACATCAAATGCATAATTATCGGTAAAGGCATCCCGCTTCAGCGCAGCGATATGATACTTTTCCTTGATGTCATCCATATAGGGGACCTGGTAGGTCGCGCACAGACGGCGCAAGGCAGGCCGATAGCCCTTCGAGCCCATGACTGCATGGTTCTGGATATACGCAGGCTTCTTCCCGGTCAGCCGCATGAACTTTTCTACCTGGGCACATCCTTCCCGATAGATCTCCTCCTCCGGATAGAACTCTTTCGTGCCCCATTCCGGATCCCTGACGCGGATCTGGCTCGGGACAAACATGCCATTCTCATCCACCAGCGAAGGAATCGCGGCAGGATCAGCCGTGCATGGACCGGCAACGACATTGATATCAATGCCAAGCGAGCATTCCGGATAGTCCTTGATCCGATTCAGGGCATATTCCGCCCACGGCATATTCACGAAGATCCCGGTTGCGCGCACCATTCCGGTGCGCACGGCAGTAATAATCCCATCGGCAGTTCCGAGCGTAAGCCCGAAATCATCTGCCTGCACAAGCAGCTTCATCTTTTCTCCTCATAGATCATATTGATCATCTTCACAATCTCATATGCATTCTCAATGCTGACGCCGTGATTGCTGTCATCTGCCTTGCCGATGATGTCATTCGGCAGATCCTCGGCAATCATCTTCAGGAAATAGCTGATGTGGTCCTTCGGCGCCGGCGGAAGCTCAGCGCTCATGATTCCTTTTGTCCTGTCGGTCCAGCAAAGGCGGCCGGGATTCGGATCATCCGGCGATGCCTCCGCAGTGGCAAATCCTTCCGTTCCATACACGGCGATCCGGCTCGTATTTCCCCCGGAAACCCAGGAAGTCTGCAGCACGGCATTCATCGCTTCCGAATACTGGAAGATGACGCTGCAGTTATCTTCAGTGCCATGGCCGCTGGCATCCTGCAGAACTGCGCAGCAGCTCTTCGGCGATCCGAAGAGATACTGCAGAACATGCATGCCATGTCCTCCGATACTAGCGATGATTCCTCCCTGCTGCTCCCGGATATCAAATGTATTCCAGTTCTTCGATCCGCAGATGCGGACATCCGCGCCGGTGATTTCACCCAGCCTGCCTTCCCTGATCAGGCGGCGCATCTCAATCACTTCGCTTCCCACGAAGGGGTCGCTCATGAAGAATTTTCCGGTGGATGACAGCACTGCCGCTCTCATCTCCTCCGCTTCTTTCAGGCTCACGCACAGGGGCTTCTCGAGAAAGATATGCCTGTTCTCAGCAGCCAGGGCAATGACAATATCATGATGCATATAGGCTGGAACGGTCACGACTGCCGCATCAATGCCATATGCATCAATTGCCTTCTGATAATCCGGCTCATACGGCAGCTGCAGAGCGGCCGCCATGCGAAGACCCTGCTCCTCATGATCATTCCAGAGGACCGCCGCCTCTGCGCATCCCGATTCCTTCAGCATGCGGATGAATTTCTCCGTATGGCCATGCGTGCCAAATATGCCAACCCGTATCATCTGTTCTCCTCCAGCAGAATATCAATGCATTCCCGAACATCCCGAACAATAAAATCTGCGCTGTCCCTTGCGGCGGCTTCGCCATTTGCCATGGCAAATCTCAGGCCGGCAAAGGGAAACATATCCGTATCGTTCAATGCATCGCCTATCACGGCAATTTCTTCTCTTCTGTATCCGCAATGCTCCAGAAGATAGCGAGGCATATTTCCTTTCCCCGCCTTTCTGTTCAGCACATCCACCAGGGTGTCATCCGAGCGGGTCAGATAGCATCTGCCCGACATCTTTTCAGCCAGCAGCGACAGCGCCTCTGAAGCAGGCTCCGCTGACGCGAACCGAATGGAGAACTTTCCAAGCTGCAGCGGCTGACTGCTGGTAAGTGCCTGAATCACCGGCACATCCATGACCCGCCCGATATGGATCTCATCTGCCTGAGCACGATATGCAGATGCAATCTGCTGCGATGGATCTGAGAAGTAGCGATCATTGCCGAATGTCTGCATCTGTGCCGTGATATACGGAATCCCGCTTTCATTCACAATGCCGAGCGCACGCAAGGCATCTTCCTTTTCAAGTCCATACTGCCAGGCAATCCTGCCTTGATCTGTTCCGGAAGCACCATCAAAGCCTGATGATCTGATATCCGTAAAGCCATTCCTGCGCAGCAGCTCCTCGCCGAATGCGGACATCCTGCCGCTGGCCGTGTACAGCGCAACCTGTGCCTCTCTCAGCTCCGCAAGGCCTTCCGCGTTGCGTGCAGTCAGATCAAACACGGTTTCTCCATGCCCGAGAAACAGCGTATTATCAAGATCGGAAATCAGTGCCCTGATCATAGAGGCAGATCACGATATGAAATCAGCTCTACGCTGTTTTCGCTGATCCAGCTGCGGATCCTTGGCGAAAGCACCATCTCGAGATCCTTGCAGCGCTCCAGAGAAAGCGTCGTCAGCTTCAGAAGCTCTGCATCTACATATCCCGGATGCCCGCCAATGATCGCATAATCCGCAGCCAGCAGATTTCCTGAATTTGCCAGCACCTGTGCAACGGTATCCTTGGCCAGCTGAGCGGCCGGATCAAATACCTTCTTCGGCGGCTTCCCATCTGCGCTCATTCTGTGCATACCGGTAAAATGGAAATGCTCCTGCACGTCATGGGAGAAGGGAATTCCCTCCTTCGCGCCGATGGCGTGAATCGCCTTCACATAGTTCTCAGAGCTGATCGAGTGTGCATGCAGGTAGCACGGCCTGCGGCCTGTCAGTTCTACGAAGCGGTTGTACTGAGCCCAGAGCTCAGCTTCCATCTCGCTGTAGGGGAACATCTCATCCCGTCCTTCAGCGCTCATGAACCGCGGATCTGCCACCCTTACACCGGAGCGGATGAATTCTCCGCTTGCATCTACCATATGCGGAATCTCTGAAGGATCGGCAGCACTCGGGCCGGAAACGACATTGAAGTCGATTCCCCAGCAGAAATCAGGGCGCTCCTTTATGAACTGCGCTGCCCATGGCGCAATCTCCATATTTGCGAACATGCCGGATGCTGTCAGCACTCCGTGATCGATGCCTTCCAGGATTCCGTAAGTCACTCCCCTGGTAAATCCAAAATCATCTCCCTGTACAATCAGCTTTGTCATTCTGCTCTCCTCCTCTGAAAATGGCCTTCTTCAGGAAGACCATTTCTTTATCAGCTCAATGATGCTCAGCTTTGTCTCATAGGCAATTGACTCGCCCATCAGCTCAAAGGACATATACTTGTTCTTCAGGCCGCTCAGATAGCATACATGATCATTTGCGCAGTTGATCAGAATGCCCCTGTCAAGGTCAGTATAGTCCAGATACTCGGAGAACAGCTCAAACGGCGTGAAAATCATGCTGAAGCTGCCGAATTCAAGACGCTGGAAGTAGATCTTCTTCGGAAGATCCTCCTCCGGAATATCCCGGTCATGGTGAGAGCCGGTTTCCCTGAGTGTCTGCTTCTCCCGCTCCGAAGCATTCTCAGGCAGCACCAGCTGCGACACATCCAGATACTTCCGGACTGCATCGAGCCAGCACTCCTCAAACACAATATCCTCCAGCGGGTGCCTGGCCGGATCAGATGACAGCAGCTTTTCCACTTCATCTGTGACAATATTCGTCAGGCGGACAACCTCATCCCAGGTCTGGCTCTTTCTCACAAAGCGGGTGCTGACATCGCCGGCAGCGCCGATGAAGTATGTAAAGAACTCATCCGGATATGCAGCCTGCAGATTCTTCTGGAGAAGGCCCGGTCCGACCGAGGACAGATAGTCCTCGAAGAAGTTCAGCGTCGTTGGATGCGAGTTGTAGACCACGAAAGATGCAATCCTTTCTTCCGCGCTGTAGAGGCTGATCACGGTGACAAGAACCCTTGCCTTCTCGCCGGTAATCCGGCACTGCCCGACTTCATTGAACGGCTCCGTGACGACTGAATAGGAAAGATCAGGATACTGCCTCATCTCTGTCTCCTGATATGCCCTGGCAAGCCCTGACGCAACAGCCTCCAGGTAGTCCTCATCATCATTCGCGTTGACCGAATAATGCGTGTGAGTCGCGCAAAAGGTAAGATTGATCGGAGAGCCGATCTTCGCCTCCATGCTCTGCTTCAGCGCAGTATATGCGTGCATGTTGATCTCGACAAGCGGCGCGCTGACGCAGAGATATGGCGTCTGACCATCTTTCTGAAGCGCAAACAGCTTATATTCCAGATCTCCCTTTACCTTGATCATGGTGCGATCGCCCGGCCCAAACCGCTTCGATGGCTTCTCCGGGTTCAGAGTAACACTCTTGAATCCAAGCTTCATATTCACATCTCCCTGAACATCTGATTTACGTCTACAACGCCATCCTTGCCGGTCTGCACCAGCGAAGCAATATCATAATTTCCCGACATCCGGTTGCCCAGCAGCTCAAGCACCATGGACAGATTCATTCCGGCAATGACCTGAACCTCGTCTGACATCAGCTGGCATATCTGGTTATAGGGCGTGCCTCCCAGCAGATCCACGAAGATGATGACCCCTTCGCCGGTATCGACATCCTCAATCGCCCTCTTCAGCTTTGCGCCATACGCATCGGCAGATTCATCTGCATGCAGAGGCAGATAGGTATACTGCGGTATATCTTCTCCCATGAACAGCTGCGTTGTTAAGTACATTCCCTTGCAAAGCGGGCCATGGCTGGCCAGTACAATTCCTTTCATCTTCGACTTATCCCCTCTGTATCTCACTCATCAGCTCGGCGAGCTCCCTCTCGCTGCTGAAGATCCGCGAAGGAAGAATCAGGATCTTTCCCTGCAGCAGCTGCAGAACAAGCAGATGCCCGAATGCCTGATAGGAAACAATCTGACTGGAAGCTGTCTCTTTCTCATCCGTGACAGCGACATCTCTGCCGTTCACCCTGACGCTCATCTCGCGGCAGGTGCATTTTCCTGCCTCGTTAAGCTTCTTCTCAATGCTGGAATGGATCACCCGGCCAACAATCCGCTTCGAGAATGGAATCCAGATAAAGCAGAGAAGCAGGAGAATCAGGTATGCGTACACGCTGCGGACACCGGACGCGTACAATGCACAGGCAAGCACAGGCATGCTGCCATACGTCAGCAGCAGGCTCCGCAGCGCAATCAGAGAATCGCCTGCGGCCTGGTTCTCCAGGTATTCCACATAGTCGCTGTCCTGCAGCGCATAGTTATACTCTTTCATTCTCCCGCTCCTTTTTGATCCTTACATCAGGCCTGTCAGTCCCGCAACGATTGAGAACACAAACAGGATGCCAAGCATCGGCAGCGCACCGATCTTCTTCTTTGTCATCAGTGAGTAGACGATTCCGAAGAAGAGAAGGCAGGTCAGGCCCGGGAAAATCTGGTCCATGAATGACTGCAGCGTGTTATCCGCAGTGACCTGCAGCGCAAACTGCGGATTTGCAGTCGTGGCTGTAACGGCACCGACAACGATGCAGCCCAGAATCGTGATGGCATTGATGAAGCGGTCTTTCAGGTTTCCTTCCAGCAATGTGGAAGCGCCGTCAGCGCCGACTGTCATGCCAAGCTTGAACAGATAGTAGGCAACTGGCCACATGATGGCAAAGAACAGAACCCAGACCAGGACTGTGCCAAGCCCGGATCCATTGGCGCTGACGCCCATGCCGATGGACAGCAGCGTCGGAACCAGAATTCCCTGAACGATGGAATCACCGATGCCGGCGAAGGATCCTGCGAGAGCTGCCTTGATTGCCTGGATGACATCATTCGGAACATCCATGCCCTTGGCTCTCTCAATCTCAAGACCCATTACAGTGCCCGGCACGATCGTCATGTTAGGCTGCGTGTTGTAGAACACATTGTGATTCTTGGCAAGCTCAATCTGCTTTTCCTTATTTCCAGGATAGAGATCCTCACCGGCCTTGATCAGCATCTCAATCATGCCTGGTGCCATCATCATTTCCATGGTGAAGCATGCGCCGGTTCCCCAGAAATAATGAAGCAGACATTTATTAATGAACTTCTTGTCGCTCTTTAGCGCATCAAGTCTTGTGCTGTTTTCTACTTCAGTCATTGTTTATGCCTCCTCTGCTGCCGGTTTATCCGTAAGAACAAAGTATAGATATGCAATGAAGCAGGCGATTACAGTCACGCCGAGAATCGAGAGCCCAAGCAGCTTTGCCAGCGTGAATCCGAAGAGAACGTAAAGCAGCTGCATCTTATCTGTAACCAGGCAGTTCAGCAGGAGACTGAATCCAATCAGAGGGCAGAGCGAAGTGAAGACGCCCAGAACATGGCTCAGCCATGCAGGCATATTCTGCGCAAATGCGATCAGGGCATCCTGCCCGACGAGGCATGCGAGGAACGGAATCAGAAACATCATGGCACCCTGAATCACCCAGCCTGAGTAGATGCCAAGCAGTGCGCCCTTGGTGTTGTTCTTTCCCAGCTCATTGGACATCCAGTGAACCGAGACCAGATCGAGCTGAAGCTTAAGCTGATTCACGACCTGCTCCACAACGCCGAACGGCACAGCCATGGCAATTGCATACTGAACATCCATGCCGGCAGCGATCGACAGCGGAATAATGAAGTAGATGCTGATTTCAGCAGAAGGCATGGTAGTAACGCCGCCGATTGCCATCTGGCCGAGATACATGGCCTGAAGAGGAACGCCGATTGCCATGGCGGTCTTCATGTCACCCATGATGAGTCCGCAGAAGAATGCGGCTGTCAGCGGCTTCTTGACCAGCTGGTTGAACATTCCGCCGGTCAGCGGAGACGCAGTGACAAGCCAGCATGCAAGACCGCATAAAAACGCTTGAAATACTGTCATATTTTTATACTCCCTTTTTTATACTCCCTTTTTATATTGCTTTGTCAGCCGGCTCCGGAAACCGGCTGTTACGGCCGGCTTCAGAACTTGCTCTTCAGGTCATCCCACTCTATGACAGCGGTCTGCCCCGGTACAAGATTGAAATAGATGTGAATACCCATATCTGCAAGTTCCTTGATCGCTTCTATTTCATTCGCATTCACGTTCGCAAAATCAGTCATATGGCAGTCTGCATTCTTTGCCTGGACACTGGCAATGTTGATCTCCTTCGGGAGACCCTCAACTTTCCTGAACAGCCCGGCATAGACAGAAGGAACTCTGGCAAGGACAATCGTGTTCCTGTCATTTGCCAGCGCATTCTGCAGAAGCGGAATGGATTCTGCTGCAGTGCACGGAATTGCGTGCATTGATTTCGGAACAGCAGAAATGAAGATCTTCTTCAGCAGTGCATTGGAGGCTGTGAAGTCATCAATGACAATGATGTCCCTGGCCTCGAAGCGCTTTACAAGCACTGTCATGCACTGTCCGTGAATCAGTCTGTCATCTACGCGTATCAGCTTGATCATAGTATTGTCTCCATATTTGAATACGCTTTCATAATAGAGGTTTGAAACTTTCATCCACGCTACAGATTTGCGTTATACTTCATGCAAATTTTGGAAAATTATGTGAAAAAGCAAGCCGGAATGATATGATGCGGATATGGAACTGGATGACCTTGAGAAAAAAATCATATATCATCTCATGATGCAGTCTGACCCGATGACGGTAGCGAGACTGGCTGATTTATGCAATGTCTCAAGCAATTCCATCCGCTGCAGGCTCCCGGATCTCAACCGGAAGATCAAGAGCGAAAACCTTCAGATTCACATGAAGCGCTCAGTCGGATGCACTCTGGAGAAAATCCATGAGGAGGAGAATTCCTCCGAGCGCCTCAACGATCTGCAGTTCACCATCAACCGCTCCCAGTTTGCTTCTCAGTCCCCGCGCTGCGACTTCATCATCCGCCGCCTGCTCTGCAGCAGCAGCTATGTCGAGATCAGCAAGCTATGCAGCATGCTGTTCTATTCCTATTCCGAGCTGCACCGTGATATTTCCACGGCAAATCAGCAGCTGAAGAAGTTCAATCTCAGGATTGTCACCAGGCGCAATCGCGGCCTGTGCGTGGAAGGCAGCGAATTCCATAAGCGTCTGTGCCTAGCATTTCAGCATAAGCGGTTCATCCACTACCTCACTCCCGAGCAGCAGGCCCAGGAGCCATGGTTCGCCGCAATCTTCGCAGATATTCAGAAGACAGCCACGGCACAGCGTGAATTCATCGATATCCTGAAGCAGTTCCCGGACTATGCATTCAGTCATCTGAACTTCCCGAAGATCTGGAACATGATGTATATTCTGAAGGCCCGGCACGATAAGAGAGACCTGCTCTCGTTTCCTGAGGAAGACCTGGAGACAATCCGTCAGCTTCCCTCCTATGAGCTTGCAAAAGCTGCGCTCGGCAGCTTCCAGAATCGCATGCACTTTGAATCCAGCGAAGAAGAGATCATCTCGCTGGCCATTACGATGGAGTGCTATCGCTCTGTACGGTCCTTTGAGGATCTCGGCAGCAATCCCACCCAGGCTCATCTTCTTGCGGAATCAGAAAGGATTCTCCAGGAAATCGTCGATACTCTCTTCGCATCCGGCGACAGCGTCTCCGAAGAATTAGTGCAGGTCTTTGCCTGCAGCCTGTATACCGTTGTCACCCTTCAGCATTTCCATGCTCCTGTCGATGAGGAGACCATGTTTCCTCTGCACAATAACGAGACGACCAGCATGGATCTTGCCCTTGAACTGCATCACATCCTGAAGCGGGACTACAGGATAGATCTTCCCGCCGAGCTGACCAGATACTGCTCTTTCTTCTTCCGCACCATGGTGGCCGCGCAGAGCCTGAAGAGGCTGGGCGGCGAGTTTAATATGCTGGTCTGCAGCATCTACGGAATCGACTACGCACATTATGTCGTGCATAACCTGCGTGCAGTATATCCGAATGTGTTTGACAGAATTGACGCCATTGAGCATGTTCCGACGCAGTTCACGCTTGATCCCAGCGGATATGATGTGCTGCTTTCCGACTCCAGGACCGGATTGCTGAAGCAGTCTCTGCTGCACAGCAGCATCTCCGTTGTCTGGCTGCCGGCAATTAACCGGCCTGTGCGGATTGATGAGCTTGACGCATGGATCAATCAGAGGAGGACAAACAGGCTGTCTGCCATCTCAAAGGATCGGATTCATCACACTTCCTGCCGGACTAAAAAAGAGATCCAAGCCAGGATGTATGAGTACCTGCACGGAGATCTCTCGCTTACTCAGGAGGAATTCATCGCTTCCCTTGATGCCCGTGAGCAGATCATTCCTTCCGCCCGCGACAACCGCATCAGCCTGAATGCCCTGAATGGCATGTCAGGGGAAAAGGACATGATTGAGGTGCTGATCAACAGCAAGCCGCTGCTCTGGAATGACGAGAAGCTTCAGTTCTTCGTATTCTACAACTATACCGGCAGCGACCGCAGAACGCTGCGGGCAATCACTCTCTTCCTGCAGAGATTCGTTCGCCAGACCCCGGCGAACCTGATCTCCCTGGTGAAGAAGAACAGCAGTGATATCATTTCCTTTATCATGGCTGATGAGGCAAACCAGTGATTCCTCAGGAGCGGAAAAAGAATTTCCGCTTCAGGTTTTTCTCGTCAGTTCCCGATTCCGGCATGACCTTTGCCAGCAGCGCATATGCCTTCGTCTTCTGAAAGCTTCTGACGGTCAGTGCACTGCCGTCATTCAGGCGAAGGTGAATCTCAGGATCCGCTTCCCTGCTGACAAAGAACTCTGTGAGATCATCCACATGAAGCTGCTGTGCCTGGGAAGGATTCTCCGCATTGAAGATCACCAGATCCTTTTCATAGATGCTCATGACAGGATGATCCCTGACTGCAAGCATGAACACGGCTGCAGCCAGGGATATCATGAAGCCTGCTGCCATGCCGGCAATATTGCCTCTGCTGAGATAGGCGATGGCTGCCCCGAACAGCAGCACAAACATGATCGAAGCATTCGGCTTGTACCCGATGCGGCCGATCAGCTTTCCCTCTGGCTTCAGCTCTTCCGCAGGCCTGTAAATCTCCTCCATCATCCATTCCTCCATCCGGCAGGCTTCTGCCGGCTTTCATGATTCAAGGCAGAATGACCGCATCTCTGTTGATGTGCTTCAGATCCCTTGATCCAGTATTTGCCATGGCACCCTTCAGCTGCGCGCTCATCTCAAGCAGAAGATCAGCAATGCCTTCGCTCTGGCCCTTCGCAAATGCAGCCAGGCCTGCCCTTGCAATCAGCACGCCGTCGGCGCCAAGCGCCAGTGCCTTGAAAACGTCATATCCATTATTGAAGCCGCCATCCACATAGATCTCCAGCCTGTCACCGACTGCAGCGCGGATTTCCGGCAGCATCTTCAGCGGCGGCACCATGCACGGGAACCGGTTGTTATGGCCGGAGACCACGATTCCCCTGGCTCCTGCCTCCATGGCTGCCTCAGCATCGTGAACAGATATAATTCCCTTCAGATAGAATGGCAGCGAAGTGCAGCCGGCAAGCTCTTTCAGATCTGCTTCTGTCTTCGGCGCAAACGCCTCTTTCTGTCCATCCCGCTTCCCATACGGAGTAATGCCGTGATCAACATCCATGGCAAATGCCGGCGCGCCCTTCTCCTCATCATGGCGAATCTCTTCCTTCAGCCGGCCAAGATCAGCCAGCGGCTTGATCACCCGCAGTGCAGGATATCCGTGAGAAAGGATCTCCTCCCAGGCATCTCTTTCATGGTAGTCCGTCCAGTACATCGAGTTTGCCTCTTCGATGCCCTTTGCATAATTCACCACGCCATGATCCATGACCTTGTTCAGTCCGCCGATCGGGCCGCACATAATTGGAGATGACAGCTTCTTCCCGCAGAACTCAAAGGTTGTATCAGCTTCATCTGAGTTGATGTACTGATAGGAAATTGTGATTGCATTTCGATATTCATCAGAAATCGTGTTTGAGCTCTTCGCCCCCGTGATTACTGCCGGTCCCTTATTGGCTGGTACAAACTCTCTCATGACTGTGTATCTCCCTTTCTGTTCGCCTGCTGTCAGGCGCTGCTGCGATCAAAGCTGCTGCCTGCTTCCGGAATCTGATTCTGCCGATGCACATGAAAAGATAATTGCAGCTTTCATGGCAGGCGCTGCATCCGGCTGCTGATGTATCCACTATAGTTCGCTGCCGGCTTTTCAATCTTTCCATATTTGCGGTATAAATCCTGCAAATCAATGAAATCCTGCTTCCCTGCTTTCCCTAGACTGTATATGAAGAGGAAGCGATATGATCGAAAACAGCAAATATATCACGGGAAGAAATATTCAATACAGCAAAAAGGGAGAGTGCATTCTCTATGATTCCTTTACCAAAGCCGGATATCTTGTCCCCATCAGCAGGCAGACGCAGCTGGCGGTATTTCAGAACCGCTTCCTGATCAGCGTGACAGGCCTGGTCTTCGGCATCATCGCGAATATCGGCACTGTCTCTTCCATCGGCATCGGGGCAATTCTGCTGATCATTCTGGAATATCTGTACCGCATGCGCTTCCTGAAGTCACTTGCAAAGGTCAGAAAGTATGTGCCGGCTCCCGGCAGAACCCTGGCAGATTCCATCGCCGAGCGATACACAAAGAAAAAAGCCATCAGCTACAGCATCCTTCTGGTCCTGTTCGGAGTCCTGATGGTTTTCAACAGCATCTCTGCGCATGCGGCAGTCTACAATCTTGTCCTGTCCGCCGCGATTCTCGCAGCCTGCATCTGCTATGCTGCCATATTCCTGAAGGCAGCCTCGCGCTGCAGGAATTAAGCCGGCCGAAGGCATATCTCCCGGAGCACCGCAGCTTGAAAGCGCGTGTGCATTTCCTGCGGGCTGCTGATCCGCCTGTGCATCAGCATTGCCTTGAGCCATGATAATAAATCCCGTGCTTTACAGATCCAGCTGATTGTCATATGGCTTTCTGCCTTTTTTTGATTATGATAAGTGCCGTAATGCATCAGGAGGTACCGCATCATGTTCAACAGGCGCAGTCTCGAGAAAGATGAATACATGCTTACAGGAAGCTTCCGGAAGAAGGGATATGACTGGTGGTGGCATTCCTTCACTGCCGTCAATCCGGATACTGGGGAAGAAAGACCTTTCTTCCTGGAGTTCTTCATCTGCAATCCCGCCCTGGCGAAGGATAAGCCGACCTTCGGCCAGCTGAAGAAAAATCAGGAGCAGGGCATCCGCCCTTCCTATCTCATGATCAAGGCAGGATGCTGGGGAGAGCATTCCTGCGAGGTGCATCGCTTCTTCTCGCTGAAGGATGTCTCCATCCATGGACAGAGGCCATTCTCCATCTCTGCAGGGGATTGCTTCCTTTCAGATACCAGGATCAGGGGCAGCGTCTCAGTCAGTCCCGAAGAAGCGGAGGCGCATCCGGAATGGATGTGCACTGCCGGCAGCCTCTCCTGGGATCTTGCGATTGACAAGCAGATCTCCTTTGATGTCGGCTACGGCACCAGCCGATTCTGCCGCGCCATCAAGGCCTTCGAGATGTACTGGCATGCGGCAGGCATGAAGACCTGCTATGCCGGCTCGATCATATGCAATGGCATCCGCTGGCAGGTACAGCCGGAATCCTGCTGGGGCTATGCTGACAAGAACTGGGGAAGAGGCTTCACCTCGCCCTGGGTGTGGCTGTCATCGTGCCACCTGACCAGCCTGACTACCGGAAAAGCGCTGACAGGCAGCGCCTTTGATATCGGCGGCGGCAGGCCGAAGATCTACTTCATTGCGCTGGAGCGCAAGCTGCTCGGTGCATTCGTGCATGAAGGAGAGGAATTCGAGTTTAACTTCTCGAAGTTCTGGACCGGATCCAGAACGCAGTTCTCCTGCCAGGAAACAGAGGACCGGATCCTCTGGCATGTCCGCCAGGAGAACCGGCACGCGGTCATGGAGACCGAGGTGTCCTGCAATAAGAAGGACATGATACTTGTTCACTATGAGGCCCCTGATGGAACCCGCAGGCATACGCGTCTCTGGAACGGCGGCAATGGCACAGGCATCATACGGCTGTATCGGAAGGAGCACGGCTCTCTGTCCCTGATCGATGAGATACGGGCAGAGAATATCGGCTGCGAGTACGGCGAATACGCACCTCTGAATTCCTGATTCCGACAGTGCAGACCGCACAAGCATGAAAGCAGCGCCACTGGAAAAGATTCCCTGCGGCCATGACAATATCTCCCTTTCGGCATCTGCTGCGGCAGATGTCTTTTTCATTCTGACGATGCCGCCTTGATCATCAGACGGCTGGATCCCGACAGAAAAAAAGCAGAGCCCGTGAGCTCTGCTGCAATATCCGGCAAGATGCCTGCCGATATTCAATTGAGAATTAATAGTTCTCTTTCTTAACTTCGAAGAAGCTTCCAGCGTATCCGCACAGCGGGCAGCGCTTCGGAGCATCCTTGCCAGTCACTGTGAAGCCGCAGATCTCGCACTGCCAGACAACCTCATCAGCCTTGGAGAAGACAGTCTTGCCGTTGACATTGTCAAGCAGCTTCTGATAGCGCTCCTCGTGCTCCTTCTCAACCTTGGCGACCATGTCCATCTGGGCAGCGATCATCGTGAAGCCTTCTGCGCGTGCATCAGCAGCCATGTCCTTGTACATGGTGGAATGCTCATAGTGCTCGCCATCAATGCCCATCTGAAGGGTCTGTGTGGTCGTGGGGATTGCGCCTCCCTGCAGAGCCTTGAACCACTGCTTTGCATGCTCCTGCTCGTTGCGTGCAGTCTCCAGGAAGATATTAGCAATCTGCTCGTAGCCTTCCTCGCGTGCCTTCTCTGCAAAATAGGTGTACTTGTTGCGGGCCATGCTTTCGCCGGCGAATGCTGCTTCGAGATTCTTCTCTGTCTTGCTGCCTTTCAGTTCCATGTGTCTTTCTTCTCCTCTTCTCTTTCTTCTTTTTCAAGGCACTCTGTGCAGACGCCCTGATAAATCACGGTGTGACGGATTACCTTCATGCCTGTTCTCTGCTCGAGCTGCGCATCCATCTCTGCATTATATTCAGATGGCGCATCCATGATCTTTCCGCACTTGATGCAGCGGATATGATCATGCGGCTTCGGATTGCCGTCATAGGTAACGGAGTCTTCTCCGCCGAGCTTCTGGATCAGCCCTTCCTGGCACATCAGGTTCAGATTGCGGTACACCGTAGCGAGCCCGATTGCAGGATCGGTCTTCTGAACTTCCTGGAAGACCTCTTCAGCAGTCCGATGCATTCCCTCACCGGTGATGGCACGCAGGATTTCCTGCTTCTGCATTGTATTTCTGCGGATCATGTCATCCTCCTTAATGAGAACAATTCTCATTATAGACAGATTCTCCTGGAAATCAAGCCCTTCAGGAGAAAATCTTCTTAATCATTCTATCAGCACGCATTCCTTTTGTCATATATCCTGCAGGGAAGCGCACAGCCGCTGCGTATACAGTAGGCAGAGATGCTTTTCATGCCGAATATGCTCCTCTGGCGCACAGCCTGTTGCAATCTGCATCTCGTGCCCTATTATATATTTACCTCACAGGTAAATATTCGAGATGAGGTGAAAGCTTGGAGATCGAATACCGAAGCAGCCGGATCAGGAAAGTATGCACCAATGCCCATGAAGCAGAGCTGAAGCACGGAATCAAGATGGCAGCGCTGATTCATCAGCGCATTGATGAGATCTCTGCCAGCCCTTCCATAGAGATACTGGTGCAGTATCGGATCGGCCGCTGCCATCCGCTGAAAGGCCCGCGGAAGGAGCAGTATGCAATGGACCTGGTGCAGCCCTACCGCCTGATCTTCGAGAAGCGGAGCAGCCGGATCGAGGTTGCCCGCATCATGGAGATCGTGGATTACCACTGAGCAGGAGGAACGAAATGATGATCAGAAGCAGAACGATAATCGCAACGCCGCCAGGTGCTTCCATCCGGGAGCAGCTGGTCGACCGCGGAATGAGCCAGAAGGAATTTGCGCTGCGCATGGGCATGTCACAGAAGCATATCAGCCGGCTCATCAATGGCGAGGTTCAGCTCACTGCTGAAGCTGCGATCCGCCTTGAGATGGTGCTCGGCATTCCCGCGGCCTTCTGGAGCAATCTCGAGGCAATCTACCGTGACAAGCTGCTGCGGGCGGAAGAGGAAAACAGCATGGATGAGGATCTCGCGATTGCCGGCGGCCTTCCCTGTCATGAGATGTCTGCACTCGGCTGGATCCCGGACTCTGCCGACGCAGCTGAGCGCGTGACCGCGCTGCGCAGATTCTTTGAAGTCGCAAGGCTTTCCCTGCTGAGCGGGCAGCTGCTTCCCGGCATTGCCTGCCGGAGGCTGAGCGTGACCGAGAAGAGCGATGCTGCGCTGCTGGCCTGGGCGCAGGAAGCCAGGCTTGAAGCCAGGAAGATCCCGGTGAAGCCATTCAGCGCGCAGGCCCTCTCGGCAGCGCTGCCGAGCATCCGGGCCATGACCATGATCCCGCCGGAGCAGTTCTGCCCGGAGCTGTCTCTTCTGCTCGCCCGCAGCGGCGTTGCCATTGTCTTTCTGCCGCATATGGAAGGTTCCTTCCTGCATGGAGCAGCCTTCCGCGACGGCCATAAGATCGTGCTCGGGCTCACGGTCCGCGGCCGTGATGCAGACCGCTTCTGGTTCAGCCTGCTTCATGAGCTGGGACATATCCTGCTTGGCCATCTGGATCTGCCCCTGCTTACTGACGCAGAAGAAAAGGCAGCTGATGACTTCGCAAGAGCTGCCCTGATTCCTGAAGATGCCTATTCCGCCTTTCTGTCTGCCGGCGATCTCTCATCGGCAGCCATCAAGGCCTTCGCTGCCGGAATCGGCATTGATCCCGGCATTGCCGTCGGCCGCCTGCAGAAGGATGGCCATCTGCCCTACAGCAGGTGCAATGATCTGAAGACGCGATACGAGATCTCCTAGCTACTGTTCCTCCGCGAGCCAGCGCAGCCCCTTCAGCAGCCGCTGTGATTCCTGCTGGAAATGATTGCCGGGATTCCATTCAAATACTGTCTCTCCGCGGCTGCTCAGCAGGCTGCATGCCTCTTCCGTGCATTTTCCCACCGTCGAAAGAAGCGGTGACTTTGACTTTGATTCCTGATCTCCCAGGGAAAGATAGAATCTGCTACCATGCACTTCGCTGCGCCTCAGGTAATCCAGGAAGCCCGGATACCACAGGGATCCGGAGCAGCTGGCAATTCCTGAAAAGCGATCCGTTCTCGTGCAGGCATAGAGCGAGAACAGCCCGGCAAGACTGTATCCGGCCAGATAGACCGGAAGATCCTTCCGCTCTGCCTGGTCCAGGATTTTCAGCAGTGAATCCAGCAGTGCATCTGCTCCGCCTCCGAAATCCTCGCCGCCCTTGAACGCCCTCTTTGCCGGCCATGGTGAAAGATCCCTGTTCCAGTCAAAGCCATCCAGGAACAGGAATGCCTCTGTCGGCATCTCCGCAGAAAGCCGCGTCGGCTCCGAGGCGCCGAGCACGGCAAACAGCCTGGATGCCTGCGGCGGCACTGCCCATTCTGCCCTGAGATCTTCCATATTCACTGCCGCCTCCTAGAGCGGCTGACGCATGGCGAGCGATTCGCTGCCGCACGCCTTGATCATATCCTCTGATCCGATGACGCATTCAGCAGCAGAGGCAGAAAGCTGCTCCATGATCTCTGCATCATGAACCAGATCCTCCGCTGCAGTAGTCAGCATCTCGATCCGCTGGCCGCGCTGGCGGTCATAATCCATGCCCGTGAAATAGCGGAAATCGCTGATCCGGATGCGGTCTGACGGAGCCAGCAGCGGCTCTGTGCCGGCGATCGCCCCGATGATCATCGAGCTGAAGTCAAGCCCGCTCTCGGCAATCATGCGAATGGCCTGCGCGCATCCGCGGAATGCATTGAATGATCCGGCAGCGTCCGGATCGCGATAGGACCAGCAGGCCATCGTGCCATTCGGATTGACGCTGAAGCCGGTTCCATAGGCGCCGCCCTTCACGCGCACCTCGCTCCAGAGATACTGAAAGGAAAGAATGTGGCCGAGCACGCGCCATGATCCATCAAACTCCTGATCTGCGGAATGAATATTGTAGGACGCGGCCGCATAGGAGATCTGGGCCGGAATCGCAAAGCCCTCATTGCCTTCCTTCAGCAGCGGAATCCGGACCAGGCATCTTCTCGCATCCGTCATCTCGAACCGGCGGATCAGCTCTTCCATCGAAGCCCGATTAGCCGGATCCGTGAAGCTGATGGTCAGCCTTGATCTTGCCATGAGAATCTTCTGGGCGAGGGAAGCCTCCTGCAGGAACGCCTGCAGGCTGTCCTCTTCCTCATTCAGCTTCTTCAGGTACATCCCATAGGAGATGCCGGAAATGAATTCCCTGGCTGCGCCGTCTGCTGTCAGGCGGGCATCCTCTCTCGTGACTGCCAGTGAGTGGCCGGAGGCAATCAGGCTCTGGCGGAAATCCTCCAGGCCCTGGCGAAGCAGCGGACGCACGGTTTCTGCCGAGAATAAGGTGCGCTTCAGGACTTCCTCAATCAGGTCCCTGGCAATATCGATGTTCTTCTGCAGCACGCTGCAGCTGGCCAGCAGCGCCGGCATGCATGAATGAATGTCATCCGGCGAGCGCTGGGCCACGACAGAGAATCTCAGGCTGCCGAGGCTCCTGCGGATCTCTGCCTGCAGCTGCTGAACGGTGTGATCAGAAGTCGGCAGCTCCGTAAGCAGGCTGCTCATGAAGCTGATATCAGAGAGATGCTCCCGCGTTACGCCGCCGAGATTGAAATACAGATTCAGATAGACAATGCCAGAGTCTTCCTTCGGATAGATCAGCACATCCGCGCCGCCGATCTCCTCCTTCTTTGCCTCATAGCGCTCGGGGTCCTGCTCCACATCCGCAAGCGCAAGCTTCGGCAGCGTATTCAGCTGCTCCGGCGTATCCGGCTCTGCCTGCCATTCATCCAGCTTTGCATTCAGGCTGATATAGTCATTGATATCCGTCCAGCCCTTCTTCGCTTCCGCAAGGCGTCCTTCCTCTTCCTCCAGGCGCTTCTCTCCCAGGGCGGGATTCGGGCGCGCAATGACAGCTGTCAGATGATCCTCATCCAGCAGGAAGTCCTTCAGCAGCGACTCAAAATAGCCCTCTTCCGTCTTCCGGCGCAGCTGCTCATAGACATCTCCGCAGTTCAGATACAGTGCCGGATCGCCGTCATACAGCCATGCATTCATGGCAGCCTCGGCGAACATGATGCCGGCCGGCTCCTTCTTCTCGAGATACTGGAACTGCAGCTGATTCAGCGTGGCAAGAAGCTCCTCATGATCAAGTCCATGCGCAACAAGATCTGCGGCGGTATCCTTCAATGCCTGCAGCGCCTTCTCGGCATTCTCCTCCGCGGTATTGCGGACCAGGATCACGGCCATCGGCTGCTGAATGCCGTCATACAGCTGCAGCTCGACATCCTCGCCGAGGCCCTGTTCCAGAATCGCCTTCTTGAACGGAGATTCATTGGAGCCTGCCAGCACCTGGCTCAGTGCCTGCCAGGCAATATTCTGAGTGACATCCTCGAAGCTGCTGACGATCTTCCCGAGCGCGGCAATCGTCTTGCCCCTGGGATCTTCCTGCGGAGCAATCTCATAGTCATAGACATGAACCGCCGATTTCGTCGGCTTCTGCATCGGGATGGCAAAGCTCATATCCTGGCGGTCATAGCCGGACAGATATTCCTCATCCAGGAAGGAGAGGACCGCATCAATGTCGAGCCCTCCGTCCAGGAAGAAGCGGGCATTGGAGGGATGATAGTACTTCCGATGCGTCGCGATGAACTGCTCATAGCTGAGATCCGGGATATGAACCGGATCGCCGCCGGACACATACTGATAGCAGTTATCCGGGAACATCATGCGGTTCAGCTCCGTGATGACTGTTTCATCCACAGAGGAGAACGCGCCCTTCATCTCATTGAATACAACGCCCTTGTAGACCGGCGCATCCTCCGGCCTGCGGATCTCATAATGCCAGCCCTCCTGATAGAAGATATTCGGGTTCTCATAGATTGCCGGGTGAAAGACCGCATCCATATAGACTGACACCAGGTTCATGAAGTCCTTCCGATTGCGGGAAGAGACCGGATACATGGTCTTGTCCGGATAGGTCATCGCATTCAGGAATGTCTGCATGCTGGATTTCAGCAGCTCGACAAAGGGCTCGCGGACCGGATACTTCCGGGATCCGTTCAGTACGGAATGCTCCAGGATATGGAAGACGCCGGTATCATTCTCCGGCGTTGTCTTGAACGCGACGGCAAAGGTCATGTTCGGATCCTGGCGCTGCAGCCAGCAGAGCTGCGCGCCGGACTTCTCATGGCGCATCTGCCAGAGCGTGCCGCCGCAGTCCTTCATCCCGCGTGAATCAATAATGGTGAAGCCATGCATGTTCTCGCCTGTTTTCATCTTTTCTCCTCAGAATTTCAGTGTGATCGGTGCTTTTGTGAATGAGCTGATGATGCCTTCCGCATTCTCAAAATAGTAGACTGCAGTATTTCCGTCTCCTGCCTGGTACATCCCCGCAAGCCCCGGATAGTCAGCCAGCAGCGCCTGCTGCGCCTCGATCCGCTCATCCAGGACAAGCCTGCCGCTGATTCTCAGCCAGGTTCCATCCTTGCCCATTGCGCAGATCTCCGCCTTCGGGTTCTCGCGGAGCTGGCGGGCAACTTCCTTCTTCAGGCCAGTCTGAATATAGAGCCTGCCCTCAAAGATATGGGCAGTTCCGAACGGCCTGACCCGCGGCTGATCGCCGTCAGATGTCGCAAGATAATAAGTGCCTGCCTTCTTCAGATAGGCACACGCAGCTTCCAGATCGCTCATGATTGTTATCCTCTTTCCATATTATCTTACCGCACTTTTGATCTCTTTTCGCATTTCCGGCCGCTTCTGCTATGATATGGCCAGGAGGTATTCTCCATGAAGAAGATCATTGCATCATTTCTCGCCGTATTGCTCCTGGCGGGATGCGGAAGATCCAGCAAGTCCACCGCTGCCAGCGACGTATCCAATTATGCCGTCGGCGGCGATTCTGCCCCGATCAGCGAGCAGGCTTCAGCCTCAGTATCGGATAATGCCGCTGCCGCTACAGACACAGAGATTACTACCGCAGATTCCGAGAAGAAGATCGTATACACCGGATCGCTCACCGTCGAGACGCTCGATTACGATGCCAGCATGGCGAAGATCCAGGCCATGGCCGACAGCGGAAAGATCACTATTGCCTCGACCTATGAGTATTCCAGCGGCAGCCTGCGCTCCGGCTCTCTGACGCTCCGGGTTCCTTCCGATCAGTTCAGCTCCTTCATGGCTTCTGCCCAGGATCTCGGCAATGTCACCGGCCGCTCCACCAACCGCGATGATATTACCAAGCAGTACAATGATAAGTCCATCTCCATCCAGGCGCTGGAGACAGAGGATGCACGCCTGCAGGAAATGATGAAGCAGGCCACGACCGTGGATGACATGATCGCAATCGAGTCCCGACTCTCCGAGGTAGAGACCCAGCTGAATCAGTACCGCAGCGAGCTTGCCAACATGGATACCGATGTCGCCATGTCCACCGTCAATCTGCAGCTGAATGAGGTCGTCGAGTATTCCGGCAGCGAGCAGATCCGCAAGGATGCCACCTTCCTGGACCGCCTTGCCAATGCCCTGGCGGACAGCTGGAAGTACTTCGGGCAGCTGTTGGAGAAGCTCCTGTTTGCCGCAATCTATCTGATCCCGATCGCGCTGCTCGGAGGCGCGATATTCCTGATCATCTTTGCATGGCGCAGGCGCCATCCGGCAAAGCCGAAGGCATCAGCAGCCGAGCCTCCGAAGGCCCCGGAGAAAACGCCTGAGGAGCCGAAAGACAAAGCCTGATTTCTGATATGAGGCCGCCATTGCGAAGGCACTTCGCATGACGGCCTTTCCTTTTCCGTGTTCACGCATGCCTGCAGCCTTTCTGGTAGAATAGACACATAGAAAGCGTGAATCCATGAGCCTGCTTCTCTCACTTTTGCTTGCCGCTTCGCTGACCTGCACTGCCGCTGTCTCCGCCGTGCCTCATTTCAGCGCGGCTGTCTCAGCGTCTGCTGCAGCCGAGACAATTGCCGCTGACAGCGGACGCTCCATCCTGCTGGATGACAGCTGGCAGTTCACGCTGAGCGATCCCGCGAATGCGCAGGATCCTTCCCTTGATGATTCCTCCTGGCGAACGCTGAATCTGCCCCACGACTGGTCCATTGAGCAGTCCTTCACCACAGACGGCGAGGCAGAATCCGGCTTCCTGCCAGGCGGCACCGGCTGGTACCGGAAGTCGCTGATCCTGCCGAAAGAGGATGCAGGAAAGCAGATCCGCATTGAATTCGGCGGCGTATACATGAACGCCTCTGTCTATCTGAATGGCGTGCTGCTGGGAACGCATCCCTACGGCTATACCGCCTTCGCCTTTGATCTGTCCTCGCAGCTGATCTGCGATGGCACGACAGTCAATCTCATCGCAGTCAAGGTTGAGAATCAGCTGCCCAGCAGCCGATGGTACAGCGGCAGCGGCATCTACCGGGATGTGCACCTGACCATCACGGATCCTGTCTCCGTTGCCTACTGCGGCACCCGCATCACCACGCCTGACATTGCGCAGAAGAAGGACAGCACCGCAGCTGCAGTGACAGAGACCACGGTGGAGAATCATACGGATGCGGATCAGGAAGTCACTGTCCGCAGCACGATCCTGGATGAAAGCGGGCAGGCAGTCTGCCAGCCGGTTGAGACTGCACAGGCCATTCCTGCCGGTGGGAACGCTGTCGTAAGCCAGCAGGTTCTGCTGGATCAGCCGAAGCTCTGGTCTGTTGATCAGCCGACGGTCTATGCCATGAAGACCGAGATACTGAGGGATAATGCAGTCATTGATACCGTCACCACTGACTACGGCTACCGCTGGACTTCCTTTGATTCCGAGCAGGGCTTCTTCCTGAACGGCGAGCCGCTCAAGCTGAAGGGCGCCTGTCTCCATCAGGACGGCGGATCGATCGGCACGGTTGAAAGCGAGGCGGCAATTGTCCGCCAGCTGACAAAGCTGAAGGAAATGGGATGCAATGCCATCCGGCTGACCCATAATCCCGGCTCTGATACGATCCTGAATGCATGTGCCAGAATGGGATTCCTCGTGATCGAGGAGGCATTCGATACCTGGACCAATCCCAAGAACGGGAATATCCATGACTACAGCGAGCACTTCAATGAGACGATCAGCGCAGACAATGCCATTCTCGGCGGCGCTGAGGGAATGACCTGGGCGCAGTTTGACATCCAGGCCATGGTGCTGCACAGCCGCAGCAATCCTGCTGTCATTCTCTATTCCATCGGCAATGAGATCCTCGGCAATATCGAGGGAGATACCTCTCAGTATCCGGCCTATGCGGCCAGCCTCTGCAGCTGGGTCAATGCGGCAGACGGCACCAGGCCGACCACGATCGCAGACAACTTCTACAACAAGGACAGCGAAGTCCAGATTGCAATCGACCAGGCAGTGATCGATGCCGGCGGCGTCATCGGGCTGAACTACGGCAGCGGCGCCGACTATGACCGCTTCCATTCCGCGCATCCGGACTGGCCGCTCTATGGATCCGAGACAGCCTCTGCCCTTTCCTCCCGCGGCTACTATGAAAGCTTCCGCAGCGATCAGCGCACGCATGAGATCTCTGCCTATGACACCACGGCAGTCTCCTGGGGAAGCACGGCCGCGAAGGCCTGGAAGGCTGTCATCACCCGCGACTTCATTGCCGGCGAGTTCATCTGGACCGGCTCTGATTATCTCGGCGAGCCTGAGCCGTGGAATGGCGTGAGCCAGGGCTCTGTCACCGGCGGCGATCCCTCGCCGCGCTCTTCCTATTTCGGGGTCATCGATACCGCCGGCTTCGAGAAGGACAGCTATTACTACTACATGAGCCAGTGGAATCCCGATGTCACCACGCTGCATCTGCTCCCCAGCTGGAACAGCAGCGAGATCAAGAAGGAGTTCCTGCTGTTTGCCCGCGTGATTGTCTACAGCAATGCCCCGGCCGTGGAGCTCTTCCTCAACGGCCATTCCCTGGGCAGGAAGTTCAATGAGCCTCAGGCGACGGCAGAGGGCTATTCCTATGAAGCAGGCAGCTTCCGCTGGGATATCTTCTATCTGCCAGGCACGCTGACTGCAAAGGCCTATGACAATGAAGGCAATGAGATCACAGACACCGTGGGCCGCAGCTCCGTCACGACCAGCGGCGCAGCTTCACAGCTGTCGATCTCGGCAGACCGCAACTCTATCTCCGCTGGCGGCCGGGATCTCAGCTATATCACGGTCGAGGTACAGGATGCGAAAGGCAACCCGGTCTATGGGGCTGACAATGAGATCACCTTCTCGATTCAGGGAGACGGCGTCATCGTGTCAGCAGATAACGGCGACCCGACGGATACGGAGCCCTTCCAGAGCGGCTCCGGAACCGAAGCCGTACGCAGTGCCTTCTCAGGGAAAGCACTTGTCATCGTGAGGTCCACTTCATCCTCCGGCAGCTTCACCGTTACCGCTTCCGGCGAGGGACTCACTTCCGCTTCCGTGACGGTGCAGACAGCTCCTGCCTCATGATTCCATATTTCCGGCTTCATTTCCCGGGACAGAACCAGATAAAAACAGCGCAGAGATCAGGGATATCCTCCCACGCTCTGCGCTGTATTTTTAATTGATGCTCAGGATCCCCGCTTGACGCTCAGGCGGTTCAGTGCCTTGCTGAGTGCAGCCTCGGCACGCTTGAGATCCACGTTCGGATCCCTGGATGCCAGCCGCTCCTCGGCACGCCTTCTTGCGGCTTCGGCACGGGTCTCATCGATTTCCTCTTTTGCCTCGATCGCATCCGTCAGGATATCTGCCTGATTATCCCGGAAGTAGAACAGGCCGCCGGCGATTGCATAGTTCCTGCGTCCCTCTTTCTCCTCCGCAGCCAGCTTGCCGATCTTCAGCATCGTGACCAGCGGCATATGGTTCGGCAGGATTCCCTGCTGGCCTTCCTCTGTCTCGATGGTGAGAATCGAGGCGTCCATCTCGCGATAGACTCCCTTCGGCGTCACGATCCGGCAGTGAATGGTGCTCATTTCAGAGTCTCTGCCTTCCTGACGACATCTTCGATCGTGCCGACGCTCAGGAATGCCTGCTCCGGCAGATCATCATATTTCCCGGCCAGGATCTCGCTGAAGCTGCGCACGGTCTCCTTGACCGGAACGTAGATTCCCTTCAGGCCGCTGAACTGCTCAGCAACGCTGAACGGCTGTGAAAGGAAATTGCGGATTCTTCTTGCCCGGGCAACCGTCTTGCGGTCATCCTCGCCAAGCTCATCCATGCCGAGAATCGCGATGATATCCTGCAGCTCGCGGTAGCGCTGCAGAATCTGCTGCACGCCGCGGGCAACCTCGTAATGCTCCTCGCCGACCACCAGCGGATCCAGCATGCGGGACGTGGAAGCCAGCGGATCAACTGCCGGGTAGATGCCCAGGGCAGCGATGCCGCGGTCCAGAACCGTGCGTGCATCCAGATGGGAGAAGGTAGTAGCAGGTGCCGGGTCAGTCAGGTCATCTGCCGGTACATAGACGCACTCCACGGAAGTAATGGACCCATTCTCCGTAGAGGTGATGCGCTCCTGCAGCTGGCCCATCTCGGTTGCGAGCGTCGGCTGATAGCCGACAGCGCTCGGCATACGGCCGAGCAGCGCGGATACTTCCGAGCCTGCCTGGGTAAAGCGGAAGATATTGTCGATGAACAGCAGCACATCCTGATGCTCCTCATCGCGGAAGTATTCCGCCATGGTCAGCGCCGAGAGCGCAACTCTCATCCTGGCGCCCGGGGACTCATTCATCTGGCCGTAGGTCAGGACAGTATTCTTCAGGACGCCGGATTCCTTCATCTCGAAGTACATGTCATTGCCTTCGCGGGTACGCTCCCCGACGCCGGCAACGACAGAGCGTCCGCCATGCTCAATCGCGATATTATGAATCAGCTCCTGCATCAGCACAGTCTTGCCGACGCCGGCGCCACCGAACAGGCCGACCTTGCCGCCCTTGGCATACGGGCAGAGCAGATCCAGCACCTTGATGCCTGTCTCCAGGATCTCCGTGGAAGTCTGCTGCTCCGCAAAGCTCGGAGCCTCGCGGTGAATCGGCATCTTCTTCGCTGCCTTGACCGGGCCCAGTCCGTCAATCGGCTCGCCGAGGACATTGAACATCCTGCCGAGCACCTCATCGCCGACCGGAACCTCAATCGGAGAGCCGGTATCCCTGCACTCCATGCCGCGCACCAGTCCATCCGTAGAGGACATGGCAATGCAGCGGACCACATCGTCACCGATGTGCTGGGCTGCCTCTACCGTCATTTCCTCATCTGCGGATTTCCGGATGACGATGGCATTGCGAATAGAGGGGAGATTTTCCGGAGAGAACCGGATATCCACGACAGGCCCGATGACCTGTACGATCTTTCCTGTTTCATTCATGGTTCAGCACCTCTTTCTACACGGCATTGGAGCCGCTGACGATCTCTGTGATCTCCTGGGTAATCGCTGCCTGTCTTGCCTTGTTATAGGCAAGCAGCAGCTCATTGCTGAGGTCATCCGCGTTATCCGTTGCCATCTTCATGGCAGCTCTGCGGCTTCCCTGCTCGGCAGTGGTGGACTCCATCCAGTCTGCGTAGGCGACGTCATTGATCATCATCGGAATCAGCGCATCCAGGATCGTCTCCGGATTCGGCTCAAACAGCGTCAGGATCCTGCCGCCGGCAGGAGCTTCCTTCCGCTCGCCTGCTTCCATGACGCAGGGAAGCAGCGTATCAAACTCCGGCTGGAAGGACATCGTGTTCACGAAGCGGGTATAGAGAAGCTGCACGCGGCTGACACTGCCGCTGCGGAACTGCTCCGTGCCCATCTCCACATACTTCTTCAATGTCAGAAAGTCCAGCTTATCGGAAGAGACCGGAGCATCATTCAGCAGGGTGAAGCCCTTCTCCTGCAGCTCCCGGTACAGGGAGGTCCCGATCAGCACCAGCGGATCCTTTCGATCCAGATGGTCCTGGGCCTCTCTCAGCAGATTCTGGTTATAGCCTCCGCAGAGACCGAGATCCGAGCAGAACAGGATCGTGAAGGTTCCCTTTCCCGCTGCTGCCCTTGCCGGCAGGAATGTCGATTCCGCATCCGGATTCTCCGTGACGATCTCATTCACGGTATCCTGCAGGCGCTGGGCATATTCCCGGTTGGCCTCCATGCGGCTGCGCTGCTTGAACAGCTTGGCATTGGCAATCATCTCCATCGCCTTGGTAATCTTGCGGGTGGAGTTGACAGACTTGATGCGCGAGCGCAGAGCCTGTCTGGACTGACTCATGATTCAGCCGCTCCAGCCGGCTGAAAGCTGCTGACCTCAGCCGCCATGGCATCCTTCAGCTTCTGGATCAGCTCTTCAGAGAGATCCTTCTTTTCCCTGATCTCATTCACGATCTCCGCATGTTCTGCATGCATGTCCGGAAGCATTCTGCGGATGAAGGAAGCGACTTCCTTCTCCGGGATCTGATCCAGATATCCATACTTGGAGGCGAACAGCGAAAGCACTTCATCCTCGAGAGAAAGCGGCTGATACTGCGGCTGCTTCAGCAGCTCCTCAACGCGGGCGCCGTGCTCGATGATCTTCTTGGTATTTGCGTCAAGATCCGATCCGAACTGCGCAAATGTCAGCATCTCATGGTACTGCGCAAGATCCAGCTTCAGAGAGGAAGATACCTTCTTCATCGCCTTGGTCTGCGCATTCGAGCCGACACGGGATACAGAGAGGCCGGAATCAACAGCCGGACGCTTGCCGGCATTGAACAGGTCTGTCTGCAGGAAGATCTGGCCGTCGGTGATGGAAATGACGTTCGTCGGAATATAGGCGGAGATATCGCCGGCCTGCGTCTCGATGATCGGCAGTGCCGTCAGAGAGCCGCCGCCCAGCTCATCCGAGAGCTTGGCAGCCCGCTCCAGCAGACGGGAATGCAGATAGAAGACATCGCCTGGATACGCCTCGCGTCCCGGGGGTCTCCTCAGCAGCAGCGACATGGTGCGGTAGGCAACCGCATGCTTGGACAGATCATCATAGATGATGAGAACATCCTTGCCGCTCTCCATCCACTCCTCGCCCATGGCACATCCTGCGTACGGCGCGATATACTGCAGCGGCGCTGACTGCGACGCTGACGCATTGACCACTGTCGTATAGGACATGGCATCATTCTCGCGGAGCTTCTGCACAATGCGGGCAACCGTGCTCTCCTTCTGGCCGATGGCCACATAGATGCACAGCACGCCCTTGTCTCTCTGGTTGATGATCGTATCAATCGCGATGGCGGTCTTGCCGGTCTCGCGGTCGCCGATGATCAGCTCACGCTGGCCCCGGCCGATCGGGATCATGGAATCGATCACCTTCAGCCCGGTCATCAGCGGCTGATATACGGAGCGCCTGGACATGACGCCTGGCGCTACCCGCTCAATCGGGCGGGTCTTCGTGCTCTCAATCGGTCCCTTGTCATCAATCGGCTGGCCGAGGGAATTGACTACTCTGCCCAGCAGCGCATCTCCTACCGGAACCTCAACGATCCTGCCGGTACGGCGGACCTCATCGCCTTCCTTGATCTCTGCATCATTGCCAAGCAGCACGGCACCGATGTGATCCTCCTCGAGGTTCAGCACCATGCCCATGACGCCGTTCGGAAACTCCAGCAGCTCTGAGGACATGGCCTTATCTATGCCCTGAACCATGGCAATGCCGTCACCGACGGAGATGACATATCCGACATCATCGGAATGGATCTTCTGATCGTAGTTCCTGATCCGGTCACGGATCAATGAGCTGATCTCCTCTGGTCTGACTTCCTTCATGCCCGGCCTCCTTTCAACAGTATCTGACGCATATTCTCAATTCTGTTCTTCATCGTAATATCCGTGACGCTGTTACCCACCGTCACCTTGATGCCCGCGATCACTGCCGGATCGATCCTGTTACGCAGAATCACTTCGCGGCCTGTCTTCTGAGCGAGAGCATCCCTGATTCTCTCCAGTTCCTCTTCCGTGAGCTTCCTTGCCGAATCCACCGTTGCTGTGACGATTCCCAGCTCTTCATTTGCCAGGGCAACATAGCGCTCCAGCATCTCGCGCAGGAATGTCGTGCGGCTGCGGTCTACCAGCAGCTCCAGGAAGTGAACCATGTCCGCATCCAGAAACTGTCCGAAGACGCTGCAGATCAGCTCCTTCTTCTCTTCCCTGGTCACGCGCACTGCCTTCAGGAACAGCAGGAAATCCGGATTCCGGTCCAGGACCTCAAGCAGCTGCTGCACCTGCCGGCGCTTGGATTCTACGCTGCCGTCTTCACGGGCAGCCTCAAACAGCCCCTGCGCGTAGCGCTCCGACACCTCACTGGTCATGGCCGGACGCTTCCTTCACAAAGGCATCGATCGCCTGGCGATCCATCTCCTCGCTGCTCTTCTCGCCGATCAGCTTGCCGGCTGCATCCATGGCCACGTTGACCATCTCCTTCTGGAGATCGCGGTACATGGACAGACGCTCTGCCTCAATCTGGTCATGCGCACGGGCCCGCGCAGCATCTGCTTCCCTGCCTGCCTGCGCGAGAATGGATTCCTTCTCGCTCCTGGCCTGGCGCACGGCGGCATCCACGATATCCCTGGATTTCGCCGAGGCATCATTCAGCTGGGCAGCAGCCCTTTCGCGGTCGCTCTGTGCCTCTGCCTTTGCCTGCTCGGCGGCGCCGAGATCAGACTGCATCGCCTCGGCACGGCGATCCAGAAGATTCATGACTGACTTCCAAAGAAACTTCTTCATCAGCATGAACAGGACAAAAGTGCTGCACAGCTGCACAGCCATCGTGAGCGGATTCGGGAACAGCTGTTGAACGATATCGATATCGATCATCAGAGCACTCCGATCAATAGACGAACATCAGAAGAATAGCAGTCAGAAGTCCGTAGATTGCGCAGGTCTCTGCAAGCGCAATGCCGAGGATCATGGTGCTGCGGATCTTGCCTTCAGCTTCCGGATTCTTGCCGATGGCATCGCATGCATGCGCTGCTGTGAGAGCCTCGCCAAGTCCGGTCATGAAGCCTGTGGTCACGGCAATGCCGGCACCGATTGCAATCAATCCTCTGTTGATATCCATAGTTTATTTCCTCCTATACTTTCTTTATTTCCTCGGGAACATCATTCCCGATCAGAGCCATCGTCAGGGTGACGAATACGAGCGTCTGCACGAATGCAGCGAAGCAGTCAAAGTAGGCGTGGAGCAGCGGCGTCAGGACCGGCGCCAGGAAGTTGAAGACAGGTCCGCTTGCCCCGAGCAGGCCGGCAATCTTGTTGGACATGGTCTGGCAGAACGTGTAGATCAGCTCCATCATGATCGAGCCGCAGGTCAGATTGCCGAACAGACGCACCGACATGGACAGGATCAGCGTGAACTTCTCGATGAGGTTCATCGGCAGCAGCACCGGGAACGGCTCGATGAATGCGTGGAACCAGCCGCCGACACCGTTATACTTGAATTCCGTCACCTGGATCAGGATCCAGGTCAGGATGGCCAGGGTCAGCGTGACGCTGTAGTTGGCCGTCGGCGAGGAGAGCCCGAACAGGGAGATGATGTTGGAGAAGAAGATATAGACCGAGATCGTCAGGATATAGGGCCCCAGCTTCCTGGCATTGCCCTCCCCGACGTAGTACTTCACATCGCCGTAGATCTTCCTGACACCGAGCACCACCGGCAGGAGAATTCCCTTCGGCCGCTGCAGCGGATCAATCCGGTCAATCCGATGGGACAGCCGGATGACGGCAATCGCGATGAGAATCGTCTCAAGGATGATGATCCAGACTTCTTTCTGGACAGTCACACCGCTCATTGGTCCATTCTCCTTTCCATGATCATCTGGACAACCGTGGTTATCTTGATAATCATCAGTCCTGCTGCGCAGGCAAAGATGCTGAATACTCCCGGAAGCTTCGCTGACAGGATCAGCACGCCTGCCATGACCAGATAATTGAGGGTAAAGTGAAGGAACACAGGTCCCTTCTTTGCCTGCATGAGATTGCTGAGATACTGCTCTGTACGATGATACGTCAGCACCGCTGCACCGCACCCGAGCAGAAAGCCGAGTGCCCAGCGGTAATCAATTATGGCCAGTATGATTGAAATCGAAACAACCAGGATTTTAAGGATCTTCCAGGAACGTTCTTTCATCGGACGTATTCCCTCTTATCTTTCGAGTCCTGTATTCATTCTATCTTTTTGAACGTGTGTTGCAAATAGTTATTTTTCACAAAGTGTATATAGATTGCATGGCTCACAGCGACGCAGTCTGCACTCTGTCTATTGCATTTCCCGGATTGAATTAATAAAGCTGCAGCGTTCCTGCTCTGCTGCAGCCAGGTACTGAATCACTATTTCCCGCTCTCCGATTCCTCGAGGCAGCCAAGCTCCTCCAGGATCCGGTTGAGATCCTCCACATCATGATAGGAGATCGAGATTTTCTTTCCCTTGATTTCCACCATGGTATCGAGCTTCTCCGACATCCGGTGCTCCAGGTCCCGGATCATCGGATCCTTGGCCTTCGGCTCCTTCTTCTTCGGATGAGCCGCATCGCCGCCGAGGTTGCGCACATACTCCTCCACCTCGCGAACGGACATATGCTCCTTCAGCACATGCTGGGCAGCATCGTACATCTCATCCTCATTCTTCAGTGCCAGAAGCGGACGGACATGGCCCATGGTCAGCTTCTTCTCCGTGACCATCTCCTGCACATCCTGCGGCAGCTTCAGCAGCCTCAGCATGTTCGCGCAGTACTCCCTTGACTTGCCGACCCGCTCTGCGAGCTTCTCCTGCGTATAGCCGAGCCGCTTCACGAGCGACTCATAGGCAGCCGCCTCCTCGATCGGGTTCAGGTCCTCGCGCTGGATATTCTCCAGCAGGGAGATCTCCATCATCTGCTCATCCGTGAAGTCCACGGAGATGGCAGGCACTGTCTTCAGGCCTGCGATCTTGGCAGCTCTCAAGCGGCGCTCGCCGGTGATCAGGTCATAGCCGCTGACGCTCTTGCGGACCAGCAGCGGCGTGAAGATGCCATGCTGGCGAATGGAATCGGCCAGCTCATTCAGGGCAGCCGGCGCAAATTCCTTACGGGGCTGATAGGGATTCGGGCGAATCTCGCTGATCTCGATCAGCACTTCCTTGCGACCCGGCACATCCTGGGCGCTGTTCTGTATATCATCCAGAAACTGCTCGACATTGGATCCGAAGATGGAGTCCAGCCCCTTGCCGAGACCTCTCTGCTTCTTCTCCGCCATTATTTCCCACTCCTCTCATTCTGCGAAATGACTTCCTTGCAGAGAGCAGCATAGGCTCTTGCGCCCTCTGAGCGCGTATCATACTCGAAGATCGATTCCTCGCGGCTGGGCGCCTCGCTGAGGCGGACATTGCGGGGAATGTAGCAGCGGTACACCTTCTCCTTGAAGTACTTGCGCACTTCCTGCTGCACCTCGACGGACAGCTTGGTGCGCACGTCGAACATGGTCAGCAGCACGCCCTCAATGGAGAGATACGGATTGAACAGCTTCTGCACCAGCCGGATCGTTCCCAGCAGCTGCGTCAGGCCTTCCAGCGCGAAGTACTCGCACTGCACCGGGATCATGACCGAATCCGCTGCCGTCAGGGCATTCGTATTCAGCAGTCCCAGGGAAGGCGGGCAGTCGATGATGATGAAGTCATACTTCTCGCGGACCTGCTCCAGCTTGCGCTTCAGGAGATTCTCCCTGCCTGCCTCATAGGAGGTAGAGGCCATCTCCACATCAGCGCCGGACAGGTTGATCGTCGCCGGCAGCACATCCAGCGGCGGCATGTCCAGATGCACCGCATCCTGCTCGACGGTATCATCCGCCATGAGCACCTCATAGACGCTGTGATTCTGGTCAAAGCCGATCCGGTTCGCGCCGATGCCGTGGGTGCTGTTTCCCTGCGGGTCAAAGTCTACCAGCAGGACCTTCTTGCCGGCATAGGCAAGGCCTGCGGACAGGTTGATGCTGGTGGTCGTCTTGCCGACGCCGCCCTTCTGATTCGCGACTGCGATGATCTTTCCCATAGACTATTCCCCTTATGATTTCGGGAAGCGCACAATGATCCGGACATCGGTCAGTGTCTCTTCCGTCTCGGTGACGACATCAATCCCCATCTTCTTGATCATCCGTACGCACTGGTTCACGGAGTTCAGGCCGATCTGGGTGCTGCGGGTGAATCCCTTGGTCTTCTGGCGCTTGTGTGTCTTGCGGGTGCCGGCGACCTTCTCGATATATGCCTCAGACTGCCTGACATTGAGATTGCGATCCACAATATAGTGATAGGCAGCCTTCTGCTTCTCCTGCGGCAGCGCCAGCAGAGCCCGGGCATGGCGCTCGGTCAGCTTCTTCTCCACGACAGCCTTCTGGATCTCATCCGGCAGGTTCAGCAGGCGGATCTTGTTGGCTACCGCCGACTGCGACTTGCCGACCTTCTCGGCCACCTGCTCCTGGGTCATGCCCGTCTGGCGCATGATCTGGACGTAGGACTTTGCCTCTTCCACCGCGGTCAGATCCTCACGCTGGATGTTCTCCACCAGTGCCATCTCTGCCGCCTGATTCTCGCTCGGCGAGAGGATATAGCAGGGCATCGTCTCGAAGCCGGCATTCTGGCAGGCACGATACCGGCGCTCCCCGGCAATGATCTCATAGTGATCCTCTACCTCACGGACGGTGATCGGCGAGATCAGGCCATTCTCCCGGATTGAGGCAGTCAGCTCCTCCATTGCAGTCTCGTCAAACTTGATGCGCGGCTGATAGCGGGAAGGCGTGATCTTCGATATCTCGATCTCGATGACCTTTCCGGTTCGATCCCGGTTCAGGAAATCGAGTATGTTCTTTCCATTGCTGGCCATTTCCTATCCTCCCTGCCCCTGCAGCGGCTTCTTCTTGATCCGGGCATACGGCCGCGGATACTGCATCGGGGTGCGGCGCTCCTTCTGAATGATGAGATTGAACCGCGTATCTCCGTCATAGAGATGCCCCTCGCGGATTTCCAGAATCCGCCCGCCCAGCTCACGGACAGCAAAGGCCCCCTCTGACGCTTCCTCTTTCCCCCTGGCTCCCTTCATTGCCAGGAAGACTCCGCCGGTTTTGACCAGCGGCATGCACAGCTCTGCCAGAATCGGCAGATTCGCTACCGCTCTTGCGGCAACCAGATCAAACTTCTCCCGATGCGCAGCAGCGTAATCCTCTGCCCGCGCATTGACCACCTGCACCTGCTTCAGATCCAGCCGGCAGATGACTTCCTCCAGGAATCGGCATCTCTTCTCGGTCGGCTCAATCAGCGTCATCCGAAGCTCCGGCCGGGCAATCTTGAACACCAGGCCCGGAAAGCCTGCCCCGGTGCCGACATCGGCCGCATCATTTCCCGGGTTAACCTGGCTCATGGCGAGCAGGCAGTCATAGAAGTGCTTCTCCATGATCTCTCCTGTCTCCGTAATCGCAGTCAGGTTGATCTTCTCGTTCCATTCCTGCAGCAGCGCTGCATACTGCTGAAGCTGCATCTGCATGTCTGCGGTCAGCGAAATGCCGATCTGTGCAGAGGCTGCTGTCAATTCCCCGATGTCCATGTCTTTCCTCGCGTCACCTATTCTATCATCATGATTGACAGTCAGAAAGATATTTCCCAGCGGAATGTTTCATAATTTTTTGTGGACAATTGAGTTATCCACAATTTCTTTCATCTTTTTCAGAATGCAAATGAAAACATCCCGGCCCGGGATGCCTTCACTGACCATTCAGCACTGCCTGCTCAAGGCCTGAAATCATCTCTTCTGCCTGCTGCACCTGGCGGATGACGAGACTTCCGTCCTGATGGCTGAGGCTGACCCTTGCCGAGGAAATCTGATCCAGCAGATCCTGGGCCTGCTTCTTCAGGCTCTCATCCTTCACCAGCGTCATGAGATATCGATATTTCCCGGCATCCCGGACGCCCCTGGTGATCATCTGCAGGCGCACGCTCGGATAGGGCGTCTCCTCCGGTCCCGGATACATCAGCATGGTATCCCCGGATTCATACGTGTCGACATCCGTGGTAGCCAGCGGATTCTCATTGTATGCATTCATGGCCCAGCGGGCAAAGCCGCTCATGCCCTGCGCACCTGCATACAGAGCCGTCCAGACGGATTCTGCCGGCTCGCTGTAGGTAAACGAGTTCGGATACTGGCCCGTGCAGGTATACATGGATGTCGACATGCCTGCATCCCTGCGGGCTGCGGCAATCCCGGCAATCTCCGACGGATTCTGCTGCACAAGATTCTCCGCAAACGAGACTTCATCAATGCCGTCAAGCATGGAGAGATCCGAGGGCATCTCGCTGACATAAGCGGCAAGCTTCAGTGTCCTGCCGTCAGCAGAGGGATGCGCCTGCAGCAGCGAGATCACCTGCTGCGTATCTGCCTCGCTCTTCTCGTCCACCGCGATATACGTGCGGTCCAGCCAGCCCTTCTCGGACAGGTGCGCAATATAGTAATCCAGGAACAGTCCCCAGACAGTCTTCCAGTCATCGCTGCCCGGCTCCAGATACTGCGTCTGCTGCTGCCCGGTCACCTCATCCTGGAAGATGATCCGGTTATAGGAAGGAAGCACGCTGAAGGACAGGATCCTGCCATCAATGCCCGCCTCTGCGCAGGTCTCGACCCAGGCATCAAAGGCGCTGAAGTCGAAGGACCAAGAGTAATCCGCATTCCTGGTCCACTGGATCATGGAAGGATAGGCATCATAGGTCTGATGTCCCCACGGCTCATCCTGGACAGAGACCGCAATCGAGCTGCCCCCGGCAGCCCGATACAGCTCCAGCTCCTTCTTCAGATAGGACACATGCGCCGGGCTGAAGGCCGTGCCAAAGCCGTAATAGCGAAGCGAGGAATACGGATACTGCCAGAGCTCCAGCGTCAGCTGAGATTCCGCCGGCAGGATCAGATCCTTCACCTCCAGCCGGATGCTCAGTTCCTGGCTGCCATTGGTATCCTGCAGCGTAACCGTGCCGGCATAGGTATCCGCCTTCGCATCTGCGCTGACCGGAATCCTGATCCACAGCGTGCGTGACTGCCGGCCGGCAAAGACCGCAGTGGTCTGATCGGTGATAGCGTCCTCCGCCTGCACAGTCTTCTTTCCCCTGGCGGCACTGATGGAGGCCGCAAAGCCAAGCTGGATCTCAGACGCCGGAATCCGGCTGCCGGAGCTGCTCACAAGATCCGAGCAGGAAGCCTGCAGCGCATCAATGGAATCCGCGGACTGCACGAGTATTCTCGCATCTGCGGTCTCTGACTTCCAGGCACTGATGGAAAGGGACTCCTGAACAGCGGATGGATCAATCAGGTCAGCGAACTGTGCCGCAAAGTCCGAGCCGGTTGGAATCGCCAGCTTCGGAGCTGCAGAAGCGGTGCCGCACCCCGCAAGAAGCGCAGCAGAGAGAGCGGCACCGATGATTTTTCTCAGAAAGGATTGCATACGGAAAGTATAGCAGAAGATCGCGGAGGGCGTGTGCGGCGTTATTCTGCCGGCGCGAACTGGCTGCGGTACAGCTCGCTGTAGAAGCCCCCGGCTGCCAGCAGCGATTCGTGCGTTCCCTGCTCGATGATTCTTCCTTCCTTCATGACCAGAATCAGGTCCGCGCTGCGGATCGTCGAGAGACGGTGAGCGACAATGAAGCTGGTTCTGCCCTTCATCAGCCGGTCAAAGGCATCCTGCACCTGAAGCTCCGTGCGGGTATCGATCGAGCTGGTCGCCTCATCCAGAATCAGCATCGGCGGCCGGCACAGCATGACCCTGGTAATGCACAGCAGCTGCTTCTCGCCCTGAGACATGCCTTCCTCGCTGACTTCCGTATCCAGTCCCTTCGGCATGCGGCGGATGAATTCCAGGCTGTGCGCTTCTCTCGCGGCCGCAAGAATCTCCTCTTCCGAGGCATCCGGCCTGCCGATCGTGATATTGTCGCGGACGGTTCCGCTCTTCAGCCAGGTATCCTGCAGCACCATGCCGTAGCTGCGGCGCACGGAATGCCGGGTCACGGCGCGGATATCCGTGCCGTCAATCGCGATGGCACCGGCATTTACCTCATAGAATCGCATCAGCAGATTGATCAGTGTCGTCTTGCCGCAGCCGGTCGGGCCGACGATGGCAATGCGCATGCCGGGCTCTGCCCGCAGGCTGAAATGCTCGATCAGCGGCCGATCCGGCTCATACCGGAAGCTGACATCCTGCACGGAAACCTGCCCGGCTGCCGGTGCCAGCTCTGATGGCTGCTCCGGCACCTCCGGCTTCTGCTCGATCAGGTCGAAGACGCGGCCGGCACAGGCCAGCGCATTCTGCAGCTCCGTAACGACGGAGCTGATGTCATTGAACGGCTTCATGTACTGATTGGCATAGCTGAGCAGCACGGACAGGCCGCCCACGCTGAGCCGGCCGCCGAGAATCATGCAGGCGCCCGAAAGCGCGACGGCAGCGTAGATCACGCTGTTGACGAAGCGCGTGGATGGATTGGTCAGGCTGCTGAAGAATGTTGCCTTCTCGCTGCAGTCCTGCAGATCAAGATTGATCTCTGCAAAGCGGGCCGAGGCAGTCCTGCCGTAGCCGAATGCCTTGACCGTTCTTGCCTCGCCGATCATCTCCTCGGACAGCGCGGTCTCGCGTCCGCGGATCTCGCTCTGGCGGCGGAACATCGCATAGGAATGATCCGCAATATACTTTGCCGCGAAGAAGCTGAGCGGCGTCAGCACGATGACCAGCAGCGTGATCTCTGCCGACTTCGACAGCATGAATGCAAGCGTCATGATGATCGTGATCACGCCGGAGAACAGCTGCGTAAAGCCAAGCAGCAGGCCGTCCGAGAGCTGATCGGAATCCGCGATGATGCGGCTCTCGATATCGCCCACGCTGTGGCCGTCCAGATAGGAGAGCGGCAGATTCTGCAGCTGCCGGATCGCCCGGCTGCGCAGATGCTGCACGACCGTATAGGTCATGCGGTTGTTCAGGATATTCATCAGCCACGTTGCCGCGCCGGCGGCAGCGACAGCCGCGAGAATCTGCGTGCATGTTTCAGCGACTGCCTCAAGATCTACCTGGCCGGCTGCGATCATGCGGTCGATCGCGCTGCCGAACAGGATCGGCACATACAGCGTCAAAACGACGGAGACGGCAGCCAGCAGCACGCTGAAGATCAGCTGCAGGCGGCAGGCGCTGATCATGGCAATCAGCTTCTGCAGCGTCCGGCGGCTGCCGGCAAGATCCTCTCTGCTCAGTTTCTTCATGCCAGCGCCTCCTTTCCCTCAGCCTGCATGCATGCAGGACGCTCCTCCGGGAACTGGGACCAGTAGATCTCCTGATAGGCGCGGCAGCCCTTCATCAGCTGCTCATGCGTGCCGATGCCGGCAAGCCTGCCGTCTTCGAGGACCAGGATCTGATCCGCATGCCGGATCGACGCTGCCCGCTGCGAGACCAGAAAGACAGTCGTGCCTCTCTCATCCCTTCTGAGCGCGCGGCGCAGGCCGGCATCTGTCGCATAGTCCAGCGCGCTGGCGCTGTCATCCAGGATCAGGATCTCCGGCTTCCTCGCAAGCGCTCTGGCGATCGCCAGCCGCTGCCTCTGGCCGCCGGAAAGATTTCTGCCGCCCTGCTCAATCGGCTCCTCCAGCCCAAGCGCCTTGCCGGCAACAATCTCCTCTGCCTGCGCAGTGCGCAGCGCCTGCCTCAGGCTGGCTTCATCCGCATCCGCTCTGCCGAGCAGAAGATTCTCCCGGATGGTGCCCTGAAAGAGGACCGCCTTCTGCGGCACGATACCCAGTTTTTCAATCAGGTCCTCCTGCCGGTAGCTGCGGACATCGATGCCGTCAACCAGCACGCGGCCGGAGGTGGCATCATAGAAGCGCGGGATCAGACTCACAAGCGTGGACTTGCCGGAGCCGGTGCCGCCGATAATGCCAATGGTCTCTCCCGGCGCTGCCGCAAAGCTGATATCCTGAAGGCTCGGCTCCGGGCTGCCGCTGTAGGAGAAGGTCACATGATCAAAGACCACCGATCCGCGCCTTTCCGGCTGCCCCGCAGTCTGCTGCGGGAATGCCATGCCCGGATCCGTGTCAAGGATATCGGCGACCCGGTCTGCGCAGGCCATTGCCCGGTTGATCGTGATGATGAGGCTGGCAAGCTTGATCAGCTCCACGATCATCTGCGCAATGTAGTTGTAGAGCGCGACCACATCGCCCTGGGCAAGATTGCCCAGGCTGACCTGCACCGCTCCGGTGCGGATCAGCTGCACTGCCGCTATATTAATGAGGATATAAGTAACTGGATTCAGCAGCGCCGAGAGATCCCCGACCTTCTCGCTCAGCCGGGTAAGCAGCTGATTCTGCTGATCGAATTCCCGGACGGATGCGGATTCCTTGCAGAAGGCACGCAGCACTCTGACGCCGGTCAGGTTCTCCCTGGTCAGCGTCATGACGCGGTCCAGCGATCCCTGCACCTTGCGGTACAGCGGAATCGTCACCAGCATGAGCCCGAATACCACTGCCAGCAGCAGCGGAATATAGATCGCGAAGATCATTGCGCAGCGCGCATTGATCGTGAATGCCATGATCATCGATCCGATCACGATAAAGGGACTGCGCAGCAGCAGGCGCAGCGCCAGATTCAGCCCATTCTGCACGGTATTGATATCGCTTGTCATGCGCGTCAGCAGCGTGCCGGTGCCAAGCTGATCCAGCTTCTCGTAGGAAAGCGACTGGATATGATCAAAGACTGCCTGGCGGATGCGGGCTGCCGCGCCGGCGCTTGCCTTTGCGGCAAAGTACTGGGCAGCCGCGCTGAATCCGAATCCTGCCGCCGCAAGCAGCACCAGAAGACCGGCCTGCCGCATCAGGAAGCCCTGATCCTTTCCGGCGATGCCGATATTGATCATGCGGGCCACGATGACCGGCACCAGGAGATCCATGAGCGCTTCCAGCATCTTGAACAGCGGCGCCAGAATGCTTTCCCTTCGATATTCATTCAGATACTTCAGCAGTCTCTTCATTTCCATGCCCCCTGCAGCTACCCTTCATGTTAGGATAAGCAATGCCATCTGTAAAATATTGTTTTTATTCATGTTCCATATATTATTTAGATAGATAAGGAGGCATCTCATGGATATCAGGCAGCTGGAATACTTCCGGGCCATCGCGGAATGCGGCAGCATCTCCGAGGCAGCCCGGCATCTCAATCTCTCGCAGCCTCCGCTCAGCTTCCAGATGAAGCGGCTGGAGGAAGAGCTTCAGGTTCGTCTCTTCGAGCGCGGCCGCCGGGAGATCACGCTGACCCCGGCCGGCAAGCTGCTCTATCAGCGGGCCGGCGATCTCCTGAGCGCTGCAGATTCCGCAGCCAGGGAAGTCTCGGCTGCCGGCCTCTTCCTGCAGCTGCGGCTCGGCACGACGCCTACGGTCATCTCCATCGCCGCGCCCTGTCTCTCCCGCTTTGCCGGAAAGCATCCGGAAGTGCGCTATGAGCTGCATAACGGCAATACCTATCAGCTCCGCGAGCTGCTGAAGGACGGCACGATTGATGCGGCCTTCATCCGGACCCCGGTCAGCCTGAGCGGGCTGAATGCCATGACGCTGCAGCGGGATGTCATGATCGCTGTCTTTCCAAAGGGACAGCCGGCGCCTGAGACTGTCTCCATGGAGGAGCTGGCGGGCAGACCGCTGATCATCTACCGCCGCTATCAGCAGCTGATCCTCGATGCCTTTTACAGCCGCGGCCTGAACCCGGATATCTTCTGTCTCTGCGAGGACGGCAGAGATGCCGTGCTCCTGGCTGCCGGCGGACCGGCAGCGGCGATCGTTCCCGGCTGCATGTCTTCCTCGCTGTCCAGCGAGCAGTCCTTTGCCCGCATTCAGGCAGAGGACCTTCTGACCAGCATCCTGATCGCCTGGCGGAAGGACCGAAAGGCAAGCGGGATCCTGGCATCCTTTATGGCGGAGTTCTCTGATATCTCCGATAAAATGTAATATATACTTGACATTATGTTCCTGATTAGTTACATTATGAAAGTACAGGAACGATTTCCTGCAGGAGGAACCTATGTCAATGGAATATATCTATGGCCTGATCGCCGGCGCGGTGGTGGGCGTCATCGTCTTCATCCTGCTGAAGCGCTATACCGTCAGAGGATCCGGCATAAAGGCTGCCTATGATGAGCGGCAGGAGCTGCTGCGCGGCAGAGCCTATCAGTATGCCTTCTTCAGCATGTGCGGCTGGTACTGCCTGCAGGGCATCCTGCTGCTGGCCGGCATTCATCTGATGGATGAGCTCACCGGAAACTTCATGGGCTTTCTGATCGGCGCCGGCGTCTTCGGCATCACCTGCGTCCTCACGGACGCCTACTTCGTGCCGAACCAGAAGCAGAAGCCATATCTGATCCTGCTCAGCATCATTGCGCTGATGAACGGCTTCACTGCTGTGAGCTGCTTTCTGGATGGCTCGCTGCTTGCGGATCACCTGCTCTCGGCACCCGGCAGCATCTCCCTGATCCTGTCCCTGGAGCTGGCTGCGATCGTGATCTGCCTGATCGTGCACAAGGTCCCGGACGGAGATGAAGAATGAAGAACCTGAAGCTGAAATCCGCAAGAGTCGCCAAGGATCTCTCTCAGCAGGAGCTTGCCGAGATCGTCGGCGTATCCCGGCAGACAATCATCGCGATCGAGAAGGGAGACTATAATCCCACGGTAAATCTCTGCATCGCCATCTGCAGGGCGCTGGACCGGACCCTGGATGATCTGTTCTGGGACGGGGAGCGCTGATCATCCTGCATGCATGTCTTCATGATTCTCATAAAGCCGCACGCTTCCATCCCGGCATATCTCTCCCGGCGATGAAATGCATGCGGCTTTCGTGTCTTCTGATTCAGCTTCTCAGTCCCGATACAGCAGATCCGCGATATTCGCCTCAAACGGGATATCACTGCGGGCATTCATGACAATGGCAGTGGCAGCACTGCTGATCAGGATGATCTCCGCGTATTCTCCATGGGAAGCGGAAAGACAGAAATCGCCTCCGGCATCATCCATGCACAGCAGAACAGCCTGATTTCCATGGCGGCGGTAATTGCGGATCAGCCTGTCCGCGATCTCCCGATGCGCCATGCGGTACAGCACCAGCGAGCACATGTCTCTCTGCATGAGAGTCCCGGCCTGCATCACGGCTTCTATGCCTGCTTCTTTTCCTCGTTCTCCGCAGCGACTTCCTCCTCCAGGTACTTCTTGTCAAGGACCTTGAGGAACGGATAGTAGATGACGCCGCTGACGGCAATGACGATCAGCTGCAGAAGGCCGCCTCTCCAGTCATTGCACATGAGCCAGCCGCCGATCGGTGCCGGCGTTGTCCACGGGATCGTGACGCCGGTCGGATACGGGCAGAGGCCGAAGCGCATTGCGCCATAGGCAATCAGGATCGTAACCATCGGGGCCAGGAAGAACGGAATGATCATGACCGGATTCAGCACGAGCGGAAGGCCGAAGATCACCGGCTCATTGACATTGAACAGGCCAGGCAGAATGGACATCCTGCCAAGCTGGCGGATCCGCTGCGACTTGCAGGCAAACGCCATCAGGAAGGTCAGGGCAAGCGTGATGCCGGTGCCGCCAAGGAAGATGAACATGTTTCCAAAGTCCATCGTGACGATATACGGGCGGGCAAGATCCGCGCCCTTCTGATATACTTCCAGATTTGCGAAGCGGGCGGCATACCAGATCGGGTCCGTGAAGGCGCCGGTTACGGCCGTGCCGTGGATGCCGAACAGCCAGAAGAAGGAATTGAGGAATGATACCACCAGGGTGCCGCCGAGCGAGGTGCCGATATTCGTCAGCGGAATCTGCAGCACCTTGTAGATGAATTCCGTCATGGTTCCATAGGGCGTTGCGGCAAAGATATATCTGACAGCCAGGAACATCATCAGGATGATCGTCGCCGGGACCAGTGCCTCAAACTGCGTGGACACGAAGCTCGGGACAGAATCCGGCATCTTGATCGTTACCTTCTTCCGCAGGAAGAATGCATACAGCTCCACGACCAGGATCGAGGTGATCATGGACACGAACAGTCCCTGCGCCGCGAAGTAGGAAGAGTTATAGGCAGCGCTGTCATCGATCGGGATCAGGATGAAGTATGCGGACAGCGCAATGGCAACGGAAGACATGGGATCAATCTTCTCCTCCCTTGCCAGGCTGGAGGATACGCCGACGATGGACAGCAGGGAAACCAGTCCGATCGTTGCGGGATTCACGACGTTCCAGTTCCAGTTTGCCCAGAAATCAGGGAATGCATTTGTCATGAATGTCTGGAATGCCGGAATCGGGAAGTCGCCGATAATGATGCAGAACGATCCGATGATCAGGATCGGCATGGCGAGAACCAGCCCGTCTCTCAATGCGATCAGATACTTGTTCTCGGCAAATCTTGTAGCGATTGGTTCAAGGTTCTTTTCAAGCAATGCAGTCAGTCTGTCCATGATTAATCCCCCCTTTTTTTCTATTTCAGCTCCGGGAAGTAGCTCCCGTTCGCCTGAATCAGCTCATCCAGCACCGTCTTTGCAAGATCGGTATCAGCGATGGTGCGATTGACCACGAGCGCCTCCTTTGCCTTCTGGTAGGAGCCCTCAAGCGCCGCCTCTACCGTCAGCTTCTCGTAGGCGTACTGCCCTTCCAGCAGTCCTTTCTCGAAGGTCCCGATCTCGCCGCAGAAGAACGGCTCGGCGCCGCCGGCTCCGACTCGGCAGGCAACCTCCAGCATCATGCCCGGATCCAGATTCGGGATGATGCCGTGATTCTGCGTGATGATCAGGAAGACATCATTCCGGTTGTAGGCGATGCTCATGGCAAGCTCAACGATATACGGCGCATGCGCGTCGTTATGCGCCAGCGTGGCATTCTCCGAGGCATCATGCCCGGATCCGTACTTGCGATCCAGGTCGTATTCGGTTCCCCGCATCCGGCCGAGCGCTGCGATTCCATTGCAGTATTCCCGGACGCGCTTCTCGCGCCCGCTGATCACATAGTCTGTCCTGGTATAGCTCGAATCGGAATGCGCGACCATGTGCCGCGGATAGAGATAGTACTGCAGGTAGGTATTGGGCAGCGACTGCGGATAGTCCTGCACCATCTTCTCCAGGAAGTTGAAGGTGGAGGTCCAGTACTCGTCATTATCTTTTGAGAAGCCAAGCTCGGCATCCGCATTTCCCTGCTTCAGCCGCGCAATGATCTGCGGCAGCACATCCTCTCCGGTCTTCTTGTCCAGGAGCTTCGTGAACCATCCGAAGTGATTCAGTCCGAAGTATCTAGGCTCCACGTCGGCACGCTTCCTGCCGCCGGCCAGCGGCGTGAAGATATCCATGATGGAGATCGGCATGTCGCAGATATTGATGATCCTTCGGTCATCCGGGAACTCCACCTTGCAGGCTTCCGCGACAATCGCGGCCGGATTGGAGTAGTTCAGGATCCATGCGTCCTTCGAGTACTTACGGATATCCCGGATCAGCTCCGACATGCCGAGAACGCTGCGCATGCCGTACGCAAAGCCGCCGGCGCCGCAGGTCTCCTGCCCGATCAGGCCATGCCGCAGCGGGATCTTCTCATCCAGGCTTCTCATCTTCAGGCCGCCCTGGCGGATCTGCACGAATGCAAAGTCGATATCCGTGAATGCGGTCTTTTTATCTGTCGTATAGGTGAAGCCGGTGAGCTCAGGATAGTATTCCCGCATCAGCACCTTGCCGAACTCGCCTACTACGCGCTGCCGGTCTGCATCGATGTCATACAGCGTCAGCCTGCCGATCGGGAACTGATCCCTGACCAGGCACAGCATTTCCATCAGGTCAGGGGTGTAGGTGCTGCCTCCGCCTGCGATAACAACATTGAATTTTCTCATTTCTGCACTTCCTTCATTGTCGATTCTATTTTCCGCGCGCAAAAAAAACAGTGATTTCCCGCGTCTTGAAATTTGTTAACACGCGAAAGTCACTGTTTAACTTCCTGGAGATCGCTGAAGACCATGGCAATGATATTCTCGACCAGCAGGATTCCGGTTCCCACGTAGTAGTCCGGAATATTGACCAGCTTTCCCTCATTGCTGTACTTCAGGATGATGCTGCGGTCTGAGATGGAGACCAGCGTTCCCTTATCATTCGGGGTCACGGTATAGATCTTGTAATTCATCTCCCGCGATTTCTGCGCAATGGAGACCAGATCCGCTGTCTCTCCGCTCTCGCTGAACAGCACGACGATCGATCCCTCGTTGTCAGAGAGAACGACATCCACCGGAGCTCCGTCATAGGAATGGATCCCGATTGTCGAGAAACGCTTGACAGCATAGTCCGTGATGATGGCGGAGAAGCCGTCTCCGACAAAGAACAGGAACTGGCCGCGGTGATCCACGATGTCATGGGCAAGATCCGTCACCGGAACAGGATCATGAACGATCTTTCCGATGTCTGCCTGATAGTCATGGACCTCGTCCTGCTTCAGCTCTTCCCGGATTGAATACAGCATCTCTGAATAGCCGCTGTAGCCAAGCTTCTTGGCAAGCCTGACCACGATTGTCGTCGAGACATAGCTGTTCTCCGCCACTGTCCTGATGTTGATCTTCGGATCACCGGAGAGAACCAGCTCAACGATCTCTCTCAGCACCTTCACTTCCGTGGAGTTCAGCATGTGCGATTTTGCGATTGTCGATATTTCCATCTGCGAAGCGCCCCGGGCTGCAGTTATTGTAACATCGGATGCCGGCGGCGGATGCGGTTATTTGATGATCCTGCCTGGAATGCCTGCATGCAGATGCCTGCCGCATGATGCGCATTCCTGATGCGCGATCATGCATGATCCCGGGCTGCCGGATCTGCTCAGCCGAAGATGGACCTGATCTTCTCCTCATACCAGGACTTTACATGCGCGCCGGCATACTGCGCCGCATTCTGCCCGTTCCGGAAGAAGACCATGGCAGGAACGCCTCGAACTCCATATGAAAGAGCTGTATCTGCATCATCCTCGATATCGCTCTTGATAAACAGGACATCAGGGAATTCCTCGGCAAGCTCTCCCATGAAGGCGTTCTGCGCCTTGCAGGGGCCGCACCATTCAGCCCAGAAGATTACGATTGCCTTTGCATGCGCAGAGAGATAGCTGTTCAGCTCATCGGCACTGCCGGATCGAACTATGTTGGATCCATCATTGGCTGCAGCAGCCGGGCTGATAATATTCCTCGTGCCGCCGGATGCGCCCCTGATCATCGCGAGAGAGGAGAGGCTGGATGCGAGGCTGCTGTCTGCCTGAGGCTCATCGATGCTGCATACATA